>Ga0265294_10000567_pt1 | contig 49407 bp, 47 predicted proteins | sample MunlanPumphouse3_FD_192504 | JGI IMG/M metagenome (GOLD analysis project Ga0265294, IMG submission 192504) | Groundwater microbial communities from a municipal landfill in Southern Ontario, Canada - Pumphouse #3 | ecosystem: Environmental > Aquatic > Deep subsurface > Groundwater | place...
TCTTCAAGAGAAATATAATGATATATTTCCTCATCGCTTAAATCATAAAAAGTAACCTTTGAAATACTATTTATTTTATAAGTTTTTTTGGGAGAAATAATTGTTACTCCAGTTATTACTTTATGGGTTTTCCCAGATAGCATTTTGAGCATGCGATATGCATCATCTTTATCTTTGGGTTTCCCTAGTAATGTATTTTCGATAAGAACACCAGTATCGGCCCCGATAACAATATCATTTTCATAATCTTTTGCAACAACCTTTGCCTTATTTTCAGCTTCTAGTAAAGGTATTTTTTGAGGGTCAACATTTTTTATTGTTGATTCATCAAAATTTGATTCAACAATTTTAAAATCTAGACCAACAAGTCTTAAAAGCTCTTGTCTACGAAGTGATTTACTTGCAAGGATAATCATTTTCTCACCTCAAATTTATATGGTTGCAGTAGTTTTTCTTGCTTTTCTTTTTCCTAAATTTAAGTTTTTATTAATAACTTCTTTTTCATTAGTGTTTGCATTTTCAACCTTATTCATAATTACAGGGATAATCATTGGATTTCTATTTGTTTTATCATAAATATAGGTTGATAGAGTATTTCTAATGGTATTTTTAATTGCAGAGAAAGTAACTTTTCCTTTAAAAAGTTCTCCTAAAGCATCTCTTATTAATTTTGGTGCTTCTTTTGTAAATTCTTGAGAATCTGATAGATGCATGAATCCTCTAGAAACAATTACTGGATTAGTTAATAAAGTATTAGTATGTGAATCCATAGAAACAAGAACTGATACAACTCCATCAGTAGAAAGTATTTTTCTATCTTTAATTACGGCAGTTGATAAGCCGGAAGCATCTTTTCCATCAACATAAATATCATCCGTTTCAACTCTTCTACCAAGATGGCATTCACCTTTATACATCAAGACAACATCTCCATTTGAAAGAACGAAAATTTTGTCATTTGGCACCCCTAGACTATTAGCAATTTGTGCATGTATTTTAAGCATTCTATATTCACCATGAATTGGCATAAAATATTTTGGTTTAATAAGCGATAGCATATACTTTAACTCTTCTTTAGAAGCATGCCCTGAAGCATGAATATTTGTAAGAATAGAATTTGTTAAAACATTTGCTCCGCGACGATAAAGAGCATTTATTACTCTATTTACGCTTTGAGTATTACCAGGAATTGGACTTGATGAAAAGACAACAGTATCTCCTGGCATAATTTTTAAGTATTTATGAGAGTCTGCAGCAATTCTTGAAAGAGCAGCCAAAGGTTCTCCTTGTGAACCAGTACAAAGTATCATTAATTCTTCTGGACGGTAAGTTTTTAAAGTTTCAGGAAGTATAATTGAAGAATCAGGACATTTGATGTAACCAAATTTTCTTCCAATTGTAATTGTTCTTTCCATAGAACGTCCAAATATAACTATTTTTCTTTTGAAATTTACAGCAGCTTCAACAATTTGTTGAATTCTGTTTATGTTTGAAGCAAACGTTGCAACTATCAATCTTCCAGGTGCTTCCTTAAAGACCTCATTAATTGATTTAACAACATCACTTTCACTAAGACTTTGTCCATCTACCTCAGCATTTGTTGAATCAGATAGCAATAAATCTACACCTTCTGCACCAATCTTGGCAATCTTATGTAAATCCATATGTTTTCCTACTGGAGTTAAATCAATTTTAAAGTCTCCAGTTGTAACAATTCTTCCATTTGGAGTATCAATACATATTCCCACAGAATCAGGAATTGAATGAGTAGTAGCAAAAAAATCTACTTTAAAATCTCCAAGTTTCAAAGAAGAATTTCCATCTATTTCAACAATTTTTACTTTTTGTCTTATTTTATTTTCTTCTAATTTATACTTTATAAGAGCTGCTGCTAATTTTGGTGCATATATAATTGGTATATTAACTTTTTGCAACAAAAAAGGAATACTCCCTATGTGGTCTTCATGACCATGAGTAATAAGTAAAGCTTTAATTTTATAAGAATTTTGCACTAGATATGTGAAATCAGGAATTACATAGTCTATTCCTGGGTAGTCACTTTCGGGAAAACGAACACCAGAATCAATTATTATTATATTGTTTTCATGTTCTACACAATACATATTTTTCCCAACTTCACCAAGACCACCCAATGCAAAAACAGCGGTCTCGACTCTATTTAACGGCGCCATAGCATCACTCCAATCAATTATGCGTATTATGTGCTTTTATATTGGCATTTCAAAAGAATTATACAGCATTTTTATTAATTATGCAAACAATAAGAAATATAAAAAAATTAAATATAAAATATTAAAAAAACCTATTGTAAAAACAGGTTAATTTTTAAGGGGTTTTTATATTTCTAGAGCTCCTTGTATTCTGGAAAATGGTTCTTTTTTGTTTATGCGATCATAGTATAATATACCTTCTAGATGGTCATATTCATGTTGAGCTATTATTGCTTCATAACCTCTAAACTTCACGACTACTTCAGTTTTTAAAAGATAATCATAAGCCTTAATAGTTACAATTGAAGCACGAGGTACATAGCCTTCATGATCTTGTTCTACAGAAAGGCATCCCTCTCCATTTAAAAGATAAGCTTGTCTAATAGATGAATTAATAATTTTAGGGTTTATAAATGCATGAGCAGTAATACTTGATATATTTCCTTGTTCATCAAAATAAGGAACATAAATAGCAAACATTCTTTTATTTACTCCAATTTGAGGAGCTGCTAATCCTACTCCAGGTTTAACTCCAAATTTTTCAACATTTTTATCATCATCTGCAAAAACTAAATAATCGTATAAATATTTAATTGTATCTTCATCCTCTTTGGAAAGAGGGAATTCTACATTAATAGATTTTTTTCTTATTTTAGGATCTGAATCTGTAACAATTTTTCGTAAATCAAGCATTTTAACACCTCGTAGAAATTATAGCATAGATAATAATTGGTGCAAGTAATAAGACATAATTTTCTTTTGCTTGAGATTAGATACTTATCTTGATAAACTAATACAAAAGAGGAATAAGTATGATAGAAAAAAGTGATATTATAGAAAAAGCTTACAAGTTAAGAGAGGTCATAAAAAATAATCAATTGATTAAAAACACAAAAGAATTGGAAAAAAAGATGCTTGAAGATGAAAAAGTAATTAAAATGATAATGAAATTTCAAAATGCTCAAGATGATTATAATAATGCTTTACGCTTTAATGATACAAAAATAGGCTTATACTCAAAGAAATTGGCTAATATTAAAGAAGAATTATATGAATTCCCGTTGGTAAAAGAATACTTAATTTCTTATAAAAAAAGCCAGAAATATTTAAAAGATATTGCTGATGAATTATTTAGTAATCTTATTGAAGAATTGGAAATAAATAATAATATATTGGAGAAATTTAAATGAGAATTGTTGCAGGAAAGTTCAAAGGAAGAATAATTAATACACCTAATGGTAAAAATACAAGACCAACTTTAGATAAAGTTAGGGAGGCTCTTTTTTCTATTATTCAATTTAATGTAGAAAATTGTGTTTTTTTAGACCTTTTTTCTGGAAGTGGTGCTATAGGAATTGAAGCTATCTCTAGGGGAGCGAGTAAAGTTATTTTTAATGATTATGATAATAGGGCAATTTCCATTATTAAAGATAATATTTCTTTATTAGAAATAGATTCTAATTTATATAAGATTTTTAATGGTGATTATAAGAAAACTCTACAATTTTTAAAAGAAGAGAAAATTACATTTGATATTATTTATTTAGATCCTCCATATAAAAATAAAATAAATGAAGAGATTATAGAATTTTTACTCAATAATAAAATGTTAAATGATTTTGCAATAATTATTATTGAAAGTGATTCAACCTATACAATAAATAATACATTTGGATTAATTACTAAAGAATATAAATATGGTCTTGCAAAATTAACAACAATGAAAAAGATATAATAAAACTGAAGAAATTTCTTCAGTTTTTAATTATTTATCATCAGGATTTAAAGGATCAATATAAATGGTTTTATAGTTTTTTATTATTACTTGGCCATATTTATATCCTTTAGGTTTTTTAATGTTTTTTACTAAAGTGTAATCTACAGGAACTGAAGAAGAATAGCGAGCTTTGGAAAAATAAGCAGCTAAATTTGCAGCCATTCTAATCGTGGCTTCATTTAATTTATCGCTATGAACAATTACATGAGCTCCTGGAAAATCTTTAACATGGAAAAAGGTATCATTATATTTTGCTAATGAAAAAGTCAAATAGTCGTTTTGCAAGTTGTTTTTTCCAACACTAATTAAAATGTTGTCTTTTGAAGTATATTGTTTAATTGTAAATTCTTTTTTTTCTTTTTTTCTTTTCAAGTTATTTTTTGAATTGTTACTTAATTTAATAAGGTTGTTACTTATTAGTTCTTCTTTGATTTGTTTTAGTGACTGATTATCGGCATCATTGACTTGTACTTTTAATAATTCATAATATTCAATTTCTTCTTTGCATAGTGATATTTGCTTTTTAATAATATCAATTGCTTTTTTACTTTTCTGATATTTTTGGAAAAACTTATTAGCATTTTTTCCTATAGATATTTTGGGATCTAAAGCAATTTTTATTTTCTCATTTTTTATTTCATCAAGAATTATTATTTCGTTCATTGATTTATCTTTTTGTTCTAGTGCATACATAAATATTAACTCACCATAATATTTATATTTATCATAATCTTCAGCTTTTTCTAAATCTAAAATTAGTTTATCAAGTTTTCTTTCGTTTTTATTAAGTTCTTTTTTAATAACATTTCTTATTTCTTGTTTTTGTTCTTCTTTTATATTTTTATCAACAATTTTTTGGTAAAAATGTTGAATACCTTCTTCAATTGAATATTCTTCATAAGCACTTTCAAATAATGATAGAGGTTTTAAATGATATTCTAATTTACTATTATATTTACCTATATATATTTTATTGCTTTTTAATGCTGATACACAAAAAGCTATAATATCAGCATTATCATAGTTATTAGCTAAAAATTCTTTTTCAAGAAGAGGAGAAATTCCATAAAGCTGCGATGAAATTGTTTTAGAAAAATCAATATTGGCATTTAAAGGATCTTGTTTATTTTCTATAGGAGGTAGACGATATAATGCTCCACTCATTAAAGTGCGGTTAGTAAAATCAGTAGGTCCCATCCTTTTTTTAGCATCAATTATTTTATTATCATCTTTTGTTAGGATAATATTTGTCATTTTTCCAGTAAGTTCAATATATAATCTTTTTTCAACATTATCTCCAATATCATTACGCTTATTAATTATTATTTTCATAATCCGGTCATTATTCAATTGTTCAAAAGACATTATTGTAGACCCTTCAAGGTGTGTCTTTAACAAGTTTGTAAAATGGCTTTGTTTATCCATAGCTTTATATTTTCCCATAAAGGGAGTTATAAATGAACTATTTGTATTTAAAGAAATTAATAAATTTGAGCTATAATCAGGAGAGTATAGTAAAAATAAATAACTATTACTTGTTAATTCAATTATTTTATTAATTTTAGAATATCGGTATTTTTCTTGAAGTAAATTACTGATTCTTCTAAACATTAAACCATCAAATCCCATAGACAAACTCCTTTATATTCTATATTATGATAATAACATATTTATTAGTATAGATGTAGTTGATATTAATGTTCTATGGATTGACTTTTCAATTGGCCTTATTTATAATTAAACGAAAATAGAGGCGGTGTAGGCATGGAAAAAAGGGGTATATTAATCATTCTTAGCGGTCCTAGTGGAGTTGGGAAAGGTACTGTGCGTAAAGAAGTTTTTAAACACGATGATTTAAATCTTAAATACTCAATTTCGATGACTACAAGAGCACCACGTTTTGGAGAAATAGATGGCATTGATTATTATTTTGTTAGTAAAGAACGGTTTGAACAAGCAATAAAAAATAATGAATTGTTAGAATATGCTGAGTTTGTGGGTAACTACTATGGAACTCCAAAATCTATGGTAGAAAAAGAACTAGATAATGGTTTTAATGTGATGCTTGAAATTGAAGTAGATGGAGCAAATCAAGTAATAAGAAATTGCAAAGATTGTATCACAATATTTCTGGTACCACCAGATTTTCAAGAACTTGAACAAAGAATTAGAAAGCGCAAGACAGAAGAAGAGCAAGTTGTTCAAAAGCGTTTATATAAAGCTCGACAAGAGATTGAATTAACAAACAATTATAGACATGTTGTTGTGAATGATGATGTTGAATCAACAGCTCAAAGAGTTATAGATATAATTAGGTCATACCAGAAAAAATAGCAGTTGCTATTTTTTTTATTTAAGATATTTGTTATTATTTAAGTAATTAAAAGGAGGAATTTTATGAAGATAGCAAAAGTAGTCATAGAACATCCAATTGCTAGTTTAGATATTCCTTTTGATTACCTAATACCAAATCATTTGGCAGTAAATGTAGGAATAAGAGTGGAAGTTGAATTTAATTCACAATTATTAGTTGGGTATGTTGTTAATATAGTAAATGATTATAAAACTCAAGAACAGTTTGAACAAGAAGCGGGATTTACTTTAAAAAATATAATTAATGTAATAGATGATTCACCAATTCTTAACAAAGAATTGCAAGATTTAGCTACAAAAATGGCTTATGAGACAGTCTCACCACTTATTAGTTGCTATCAGGCAATGTTACCTCCATCATTAAAACCAACATCAGCAAAAAAAGTTGGTATAAAAAGAGTTTATTGCTATAAAGCAATAGATTTTGATAATTTAGATTTGTTAACTTTAAAACAAAAAACAGCTCTTTTAAAATTTGCTAAGAATAAAGAATATTTTAAAGAAGATATTAATATATCTAGTAGTATTTTAAAAACATTAATTGAAAAAGGTAGAATTACAAGATTTTTAAAAGAGGTATATCGTAGTCCTTTTTCTAAGGAAATGGAAATAATTTCTGGACCAGTAATTACAAAAGAACAAGATAGCGTTATAAAAGAAATAATAAAAAGTGCAGATAAAACATTTCTTTTACAAGGTATTACAGGTAGTGGGAAAACAGAAGTATACATTGAATTAGCTCTTTTTTATTTAGCTTTAGGAAAAAACGTTTTAATTTTAGTGCCAGAGATATCTTTAACTCCTCAAATGGTTCAAAGATTTAAAAGTAGATTAAAATATAAAATTGCTGTTTTTCATAGTGGATTAAGTCAAGGAGAGCGGTATGATGAGTATCGGAGGATTGCTAGAAAGGAAGTTAGAGTGGTTATTGGTGCAAGAAGTGCAGTTTTTGCTCCTTTAGAAAATATAGGATTAATAGTAATAGATGAAGAGCACTCTGAATCTTATAAACAAGATAATGTTCCAACCTATAATGCTAGAGATATTGCCTTAATAAGGGCTAGTACTCACAATTCTAAATTGATTTTAGGAAGTGCTACTCCATCTTTGGAATCTAAAGCTAGAGCAAGTAAAGGCGTTTATCATCAATTATATTTATCTAATAGAATCAATGATGCTGTTCTTCCTAAATGTGAGATAGTAGATATGATGAAGGAGTTAAAAAAAGGTAATCACGATTTATTTTCTAGTATTCTTAAACAAGAAATAATAGATGCTATTTCTAGAAATGAGCAAGTAATATTGCTTTTAAATAGAAGAGGCTATACTCCAAGTGTTGTTTGTAGAAGTTGTGGCTATGTATTTAAGTGTCCTAATTGTGATGTGGCATTAAAATATCATAAAGACACTAATACATTAAATTGTCATTATTGTAATTATGAAATACATTATCCAGAAAAGTGCCCTAATTGTGGTAGCAAATATTTACGGAATGTTGGATTTGGTACTCAGAAAATTGAAGAATTACTCCAAAAGATAATTCCTAATATTAAGGTAATAAGAATGGATTTAGATTCTGTAAAAAAAGAAAAAGGATATCAAAAAATTTTAGAAGATTTTGAAAACCATAAATATGATGTTTTGCTTGGTACTCAAATGATAGCAAAAGGATTGGATTTTGAAAATGTTACTTTGGTTGGTGTTCTTAATGCAGATATTGGTTTATTTAATGGTGATTTTAGGGCTAATGAAAGAGTTTTTCAACTTCTAACTCAAGTAGCTGGTAGAGCAGGTAGAGGTCATAAACAAGGGAAGGCAATTATTCAAACATTCAATCCAGATCATTTTGTAATTAAATTAGCATCCAACCATGATTATGAAGGATTTTATCTTCAAGAAATGGAGTATAGGAGAAAACAAAAATATCCACCATATAGATACTTTGCTTTAATAATGCTTATGGGAAATAAAATAGATGTTGTTGAAAAATTCGCTTTAAACCTAAAAGATTATTTTATTAATAAAAACATTAAGGATTTAAGTGTACTTGGCCCTTCTATTCCTTATATTGCAAAAGTTTATGGCAAGCAAAGAATGCGCTTAATAATAAAGTATAAAGACAAAAATTCGGCGATAAAACTTTTAAACGAAGTCAAAAAAATGGCAATCGAAAGCAATAAAATTGGTATTTCTATTGATGTTGATCCATATAGTGAAATATAGTTTTCAGTGTTGAGAACTATATTTTTTTATTTATAATCATTGTTAATAATCATTGAGAGAATTGATAAAATTTGTTAAAATGATTAAGGAAATATAAGAGGTAATAAAGTGAAAGTTAGAAAATTGATTTACGATTTATTAAATGATGTTTATAAGAATAAAGCATATGCAAATATTGCTTTAAATTTAGTTATAAAAGAAAATGAAATTCATAGTCTAGATAGGGCGTTTTTGACTAATGTTTTCTATGGAGTTTTACAAAACACTTTATTTTTAGATTATTGTGTAAAAGAATATACCAAGGGTAAAAAAGTTGATGGCAATATGAAGACATTACTAAAAATGTCTTATTATCAAATGTATTTTATGGATAAAATACCAGATTATGCAATAATTAATGAAGCAGTAGAAATTGCCAAAAGTGATTTAGGAATTCAAGCATCTAGATTTGCAAACGCAGTATTGCGTAGTATGCAAAAATCTAAAATTCTTATTAATAAAGATGATTTTTCTTCATTAGATGAATATTATAGTGTTTTATATTCAATACCTTTATGGTTATTTAAAATGGTATCAAAACATTATGGAAAGAGTGTTGCTTTGAGTTGGGCAAAAAAATCTAAAGAAATTCCCATGGTTTCTTTACGCTATAATAAAATGAAAACTACTCAAAATGAATTGCTTAAAAATGATATATTTAAAAAAAGTTTAATTTCAGATTATGGATTAATATATAAGGGTAATATTCCTGTAAAAGATACTAAAGAATTTAAAAATGGGTTATTGTCTATTCAAGATGAGTCAGGACAACTTATTGCACCTTTTCTTGAAGTTAAAAGCAATCAAAAAATACTAGACATGTGTGCAGCACCAGGATCAAAGACAATGCATATTGCGGAATTAACAAATGATAAAAGTGAATTGGTAGCAGTTGATTTATACCCACATCGCCTGAGTTTGATAAAGCAATCTATGATAAGATTAGGAATTAAAAATGTTAAATTACTATGTCATGATTCAACAAAACTTTCAGAAAAATATTCTTGCAATTATTTTGATAGAATATTACTTGATGCTCCTTGTTCGGGCTTTGGAGTTATTAAAAGGAAACCCGATATAATCATTCAGGCAAAACAAGAAAGTCTAGATAGCCTTATTGATTTGCAAAGAAAATTGATTGATGAAGCAGTAAAACTTCTTGCAGAATCCGGGATTTTAGTTTATTCTACTTGCACTTTAAATATCAAAGAAAATGAAAAGCAAATTGAATATTTACTTGATAAGCATAAAAATATGCACTTATTAAAACAACAAATTATTTTACCAGATGAATATGATTGTGATGGCTTTTTTATGGCAAAACTTGTTAAAGGAGAAGTAAAATAATGGAAAATATTTATGATTTTACATTAGATAAATTAGCAGACAAAATGGAATCTTTAAGTCAAAAAAGATTTAGAGCTACTCAACTTTTTACCTGGCTTTATAAAAAAAGAGTAAATAATTTTGATGCCATGAGTGATGTTGCTCAAGGATTTCGCCAAGTTTTAAAAGAAATCTTTGCCATTAATCTACCAGAAATTCAAGTAAAACAAATAGCAAATGATGGAACAATAAAATTACTTTTGAAAATGAATGATGGCGCTCTTGTAGAGACAGTGTTGATGAGATATGAATATGGTAATGCTATTTGTGTTTCTAGTCAGGTAGGCTGTAATATGGGGTGTGCCTTTTGTGCCTCAGGTCTATTAAAAAAACAACGCGATTTAACAGTTGGAGAAATGGTTGGTCAATTATTAGTTATGGAAAATGTCATGGAAAGCGAGAAAATTAGTCATATAGTTGTTATGGGAACTGGAGAACCATTTGATAACTATCAAAATGTAATGGATTTTATTAGTATTGCTAACAATCCTAAAGCTTTTGAAATCGGAGCAAGACATATAAGTGTATCTACATGTGGCATAGTACCTAAAATAATTGAATATTCAAAAACTGGATTACAAGTAAATTTAGCAATTTCTTTACATGCATCAAATGATGAAACAAGATCAAGATTAATGAAAATAAATAATGCTTATTCAATTAATGAGTTAATAGATGCAGTGAAATATTATGAAAAAGTTACTAAAAGAAGAGTTACTTTTGAATACATCATGCTTGAAGGGATAAATGATAGTTTAGATAATGCTCGTGAGCTTGTGAAATTAATAAAGGGAATGAATGCTTATGTTAACTTGATTCCTTACAATGTGGTTGGAGAATCACCATTTAAGCGTTCAAGTAATAATAGGATTCATATTTTTTGTGATTATTTAAAAGAAAATGGAATAAATGTTACAATTAGAAAAGAATTTGGTCATGATATTGACGCTGCCTGTGGTCAATTGAGGGCAAAAAAAGAAGGAGTGATTAAATGAGAAAGGGATTTATATTGAGTTGTAATGCTGGTAATTATAAGGTTGATAGTAATGGAGAAATATTTATGTGTCGTGCAAGAGGCAAATTTAGAATAAATAAAGAAAAACCACTTGCTGGTGATCAAGTTATTTTTGATGAAAAAGAAAATTATTTATTAAAAATAGAACCTCGCAAAAATTCTTTTGTTAGACCACCAATTGCTAATGTTGACCAAGTAATTGTAATTGCCTCAATAACAAATCCTCCAATATCTCTTGCTCTTATAAATCGTTTTATAACAATGTCAATTGTATGTGGACTAAAACCAATAATTGCTTTATCAAAAGTAGATTTGATAGATAAAGATGATGAATTATTAAAGAAAATAAATGATGCTTATAAAGATTTGGACTATGAAATAATTCCTTTTTCAAATAAAAGTAAAATAGGAATTAATAAGATAATAGAAACTCTTTCTAACAAAAAAACTGTCTTTACAGGTCAAAGTGGAGTTGGAAAATCTTCTTTAATTAATAACCTATTACCAGGATATAATAAAGAGACTGGAGATATATCAAAGGCACTAGGAAGAGGTAAACACATTACTAGACTTGTAGAATTTTTAAAATATAATAATGGTTGGATAGCTGATACTCCAGGTTTTTCATTAATAGACATAGATTTAAAACCTGTGGAATTAGCGACATGTTATCCAGGTTTTGAAAATTTATTTTCTAAATGTAAATTTAGAAATTGTCTTCATGAATTTGAAAAAGGTTGTGCTGTAAAAAGCGCAATAGAAAGTGGTATTATAAGTAAAGATCATTATGAAATATATTTATCTTTATTAGAAGAATTGAAAAATAAAAAGGAGAGATTCTAATGAAAGAAATAATAGTTGCACCTTCAATATTATCTGCCAATTTTCTAGATTTAAAAAATGATTTAGATATTACAGAAAAATCATTAGCTAAATGGCTTCACTTTGATGTAATGGATGGTCATTTTGTTCCAAATATATCTTTTGGTAGTGCAATATTAAGGCAAGTAAAAGGGTATAGTAAATTATTCATGGATGTCCATATTATGATTTCTGATCCTTTGAAGTATGCTAAAGAGTTTATTGATGCTGGAGCAGATATCTTAACTTTTCATTACGAAGCCTTAAAAAGTGATGAGGAAATTTTGCAAGTAATAAAGTTAATAAAAAGCAACAATTGTAAGGTTGGCATTAGTATTAAACCTGACACAAAAGTTGAAAAAATTTTTAAGTATTTGAATATGCTGGATTTAGTTTTAATAATGAGTGTTGAGCCAGGGTTTGGTGGTCAAAGCTTTATGGATAATTCTTTAAATAAAATAAAGGAATTGCGCTTAGAAATTGATTCTAATAAATATAATTGTCTAATTCAAGTTGATGGAGGAATAAATGATATAACATCATATAAATGTCGTAATGCTGGGGCTGATGTTTTAGTTGCTGGTAGTTATTTATATGGTAAAATTGATTTTTCAAGTAGAGTTAAGAAGTTAATGGGTATTTAATATGATTTATATTGTTACAAATTATAGTGATGAAAAAATATCTATAGGTGAAAACGATTATGTGGTTGGTGTCGATTTAGGAGCATCTCAATTATTAGAAAATGAAATAAGAATTGATTTAGCGATAGGTGATTTTGATTCAATTAAAAAAGAAGATTTAGAAAGAATAAAAAAAGTTGCAAAAAAACATATTGTTTTGGATAAAAGCAAAGATGAAACAGACCTAGAAGCAGCTTTAAAAATATTTGAAAATGGTTCTAAAATTACAATAGTAGGAGCACTTAAAGGTGAAAGAAGTGACCACTATTTTAATCATTTTTTGTTGCTAAACAAATATGATAATTTAGATATAAAAATAATTGATAAAAAAAATGAAATAACACTTCTTAAAAAGGGTAATCATTTCATAAAAAAAGAAGATTATAAATATTTTTCTATCTTTTGTCTAGATTCAGCTATTATTAATGTTTCTGCTGCTTTTGCTTATCCTTTAACATACTATGAAATAAATCTTTATTCAACGAATTGTATTTCTAATGAGTTAATTAAAGATAGTGGTTATATTGAAGTATTAAATGGTCAAGTAATTCTTGTTAAATGCAAATAAAAAGGAAGATTTATAATCTTCCTTTGTTAATTAATCTACTTTTTTGAGGGTTCTTAGAGCTCTAGCAGAAATTCTAACTGTTTGAACTTTGCCATCAATCTCAACTTTGACTTTTTGTAGGTTAACACCCCAGTTGCGACGAGTAGCAATTAGTGAATTTGAACGCTTATTTCCGCTTCTTGGTCCCTTGCCAGTAACAACACATACTCTTGACATTTTCAACCCTCCATTTCGAATTTGTAAACTCAATGCCATAATATATTAACATTGAAAAGGCATAAAAGCAAGTAAAAATCTTTTTGTTTTTAAATAAAAGCGCAAACATTGTAATATTAATACATTGTTGAGTAAAAAAACTTGAAAAAAATGGCTATTAATATATAATTATAATAGTCTAATTTAGAAAGGGGTGCCTAAATGGGAGTTTCACGTCGATTAAAACGTGGTAGAGTAGATATTTCTATGAATGCTATTGCTGCTATTGCTGGAAATGCTGCAATGGAGTGCTATGGTGTTTTAGGTATGGCATCCAAAAAACCTATAAGAGATGGAATTGCTGAACTTTTGAAAGACGATAGTTTTTCAAAAGGTGTTTTTGCTGTTTCAACCAGCAAAGGTATAGAAATTGATATGTACATAATTTGTGCATATGGTGTAAAGATAACAGAGGTAGTATCTGAGGTTCAAAAGAAAGTGCGTTATGTGTTACAAAAAACTTTGGATCTTAACTTTAATGCGGTGAATGTTTATGTTCAAGGCACTAAAGTTTTGTAATACCCGGTCTTTTGGAGGGTGAATATGAAAGCTTTTGAAAACAAAACAATAAATGGAGAAGTGTTACGCTCAATTCTTATTTCTGGAGCTAACAATCTTTTTAATCATTATCCCGAAGTAGATTCATTAAATGTTTTTCCTGTGCCAGATGGCGATACTGGAACAAATATGAATTTAACCATTACTTCTGGTGCTAAGGAAATAATGAATATTAGAAACGATAAAATAGGCGAAGTTGCTAAATTGTTCTCTCGAGGATTATTGATGGGAGCAAGAGGGAACTCTGGTGTTATTTTGTCGCAAATATTTAGAGGCTTTGCTCAAAAGCTTGAAGGCAAAGAACAAATAGATGTAGCAGAACTTGCAGATTGTTGGGAATCTGGAAGTAATATGGCTTATAAAGCAGTTATGAGACCAGTAGAAGGAACCATTTTAACAGTAATTAGAGAATCAAGTAATTCTTTAAAAAAGGTATCTTCAACAATTCCATCAATAGGACTTGCAATGGAGCATCTTCTTGAAGAAGCAAAGGCTTCTTTGCAAAGGACTCCTAATTTGCTTCCTGTTTTAAAAGAAGTTGGTGTAGTTGACTCAGGTGGAGCTGGTTTAGTAAAAATTTTAGAAGGTATGCTTGTTGGATTAAAGGGAGAAATTATTGAAAGAAAACAAATTTCTATGCCTACAAACCAAGAAACAAGTATTGCCCAAGCAAGATTTGAAAATGAAGAGTTTGGATATTGTACAGAATTTATTTTGCGCTTGGCTGCAGATAAAAGTAAAAGAGAATTTGATCAAGAAAGATTTACATCATTAATTTCATCACTAGGAAACTCTCTTGTTGTCGTTCGCGATGATAATATAGTAAAAGTTCATGTTCATACTTTAAAGCCAGGTGTTGCTTTAAATTATGCTCAATTATATGGAGAATTTGTTACTTTAAAAATTGAGAATATGCAAGAACAGCATAATCATTTAATAGAAGAAGGAAATGATGCTTCATCTAATGGACATGTTAAGTTAGCAACAAATGGGGTTGCAAAACCTGCAGAGCTTAAAGATTATGCAATTATTGCAGTTTCTGTTGGAGATGGCTTAGATGAAATGTTTAAAAGTCTTAGAGTTGATTACATAGTTTCTGGTGGTCAAACAATGAATCCAGCAACAGAAGATTTTATAAAAGCAATTAATGAAGTCAATGCAAAGCAAGTGTTTGTTTTGCCAAATAATAAAAATATTATTATGGCGGCAAATCAGGCGGCCGAGGTAATAGAAGATTCAAAAGTAGTAGTTATACCAACAAAGACTATTCCTCAAGGATTAGCGGCATGTATGATGTTTAATCCTGATGCTGATATTGATACTAATGAAGAAGAAATGCGTGAAGCTATTCATAGAGTTAAAACCGGACAAGTTACTTTTTCAATTAAAGATACTCAAATTGATAACGTTACCATTTTTAAGGATCATTTTATGGGAATATTGGATAATAAGATTGTTTGTTGTGAAAGAGAAGTTCAAGATGCCGGTAAAAAGCTTTTGGATCATATGATAGATGAAGATAGTGCGATAGTTACTATTATATATGGGGAAGATATTGATAAAAAACAAGCTCAAGATCTCGCAGATAAGATATCAAAAGAATATTTAATTGAAGTTGAAGTTCATAGTGGTGGACAACCAGTTTATTCATATATTTTTGGAGTTGAATAGTAGTTTTAGTCTCTTTTGAAGGGAGTAGAAACTATATGATAAAATTTCCGTTTAATTTAACAAAACATCGACAAGAGTTTCTAGAGAAATTAGGATTAGAAACTCCTTTTCAAGTTATAAATTATTTTCCTAGAAGGTATGATGATTTTACTTTAACACCTTCATTAGATTTACTATTTAATAATCAGAAAATAGTTATTCGAGGGAAAGTAATAATAAAAGAGCAATTATTTAGAATAAGAAAAGGGTTGACTAGGTTTTCTTTCAAAATGGAATATTTAAAAGAGGAAGTTAAGGTAGTAGTTTTTAATCGTGATTTTTATTACAAAAATATTTTAGATGGTCAGGAAATTCTTGTTAGTGGTAAATTCAATTATTATAAAAAAGAAGTTATTGCAATAGATATTTTTATAAAAAATCTAGATAATAACAATGTAAGACCTATATATTCACTTATAAGTGGTGTTCGTGATTATGATTTTTCTATTATTGTATTAAAGTGTTATCAAGAAGAATTGAAAAATGGTCATCTAAAAAATATAATTCCAAGTGAACTAATGAAAAAATATAAAATAATGGATAGAGATAGAGCATATTATTTTGCTCATTTTCCAAGATCAATGCTTCAAGTTAAAAATGCTTATAGATACTTAAAATATGAAGAGATTCTTGTCTATTCATTAATGATGCAAAAGATTAAGACTATAGCACTTGGAAACAATGTAAGTAGCAAAAAAATAGATTATCTTTTAGTCAATGAAGTACTAAGGAGCCTTCCTTATCAATTGACTTCTTCTCAAGAGGTAGCAATTAAAGAAATATTTAATGATTTAGAAAGTAAAAGAATAATGTATAGGTTGTTGCAAGGAGATGTTGGTAGTGGTAAAACAATAGTAGCAATAATGAGTTTAATTGCTAATTATTCTGCAGGATATCAAGGAGCTTTTATGGCTCCAACCGATATATTAGCTCGTCAGCATTATTTACAAATAAAACAAATACTTAATAAGGTTAATAGTGATATAAAGGTAGAATTACTAGTGGCTTCATTAAAAACTTCTCAAAAAAAAGAAATAGTAGAGAATATTGCTAGTAATAAAGTGAATATTATTGTTGGAACTCATGCTTTGATTCAAGATAAAATTTTGTTTAAAAAATTAGGATTAGCAATAATAGATGAGCAGCATCGTTTTGGTGTTAATCAAAGAAAAAAATTGAGAGAAAAAGGGAAAGATGTTGAATTCTTATTAATGAGTGCTACTCCAATTCCAAGAACTTTAGCAATTTCTTTATATGGGGATATGGATGTTTCAACATTAAGTGATATTCCAAATAAAAAACGAAATGTTAAAACAAAAGTAATTAAAGGAAAATCAATAAAACCAATAATAAATGATGTTGAATCAGTAATTTCTAATAAACAGAAGGTTTATATTGTTTGTTCTTTAATTGAGGATAATCAAACTGAATTACAAAATGTAGAAAAAATTTATGAAGGTGTACGTAAACATTTTTTAAATAAGTGTCCAGTATTTTTACTTCATGGTAGATTAAATGAAGAGGAAAAAAAGTCTATAATGAAAGAGTTTGCCTCTTGTGAGGCTGGTATATTGGTAGCAACAACAGTTATTGAGGTTGGCATTGATATTAAAAATGCTAGTTTGATGATAATTTATGATGCTGATAGGTTTGGACTAGCTCAACTTCATCAATTAAGAGGTAGAATAGGTCGTAATGGTCAAGAATCTAAATGTTATTTGCTTTGTAATAATGATAATGGTGAAACATTAGAAAGATTAAAATTTTTAGAAAAAAATGATGATGGATTTGAAATATCAAGATATGATATGTCGCTAAGGGGTCCAGGAGACATTAAAGGAATTGCTCAAAGTGGGGACTTAAATTTCAATACTTGCAATATTTTTACAGATTTAAAAATATTTGAACTTGCTCGCAATGATGCTAAAGAGATTTTAAAAAATTCTGAAAGTAGTGAAAATAAAAGTATAATTAAATTTGTTGATGAAGAGATGGCAAAAGAGATAGCAGTTATTGAATAAATTTGTTAAAATAATTATTTGTAAAGGTGGTAGATATAAATGATAAAAATAGCAATAGATGCTATGGGAAGTGATTTAGGTAGTCCAATAGTTGTAGAAGCAATTAAAAACTTTCTTAAAGACTACCATGATGTTGAATTTTCTGTAGTTGGAAGAAAAGAACAACTAAAGCCTTTAGAAGGAATGGTTGAAATAATTAATTCTGATGCAGTTATGGGAATGGAAGATGGTGCTCTTGAGGTTATGCGTCAAAAAAATACTTCAATGTTGATGGCAATTGATTTAGTTGCAAATAAACAAGCACAGGCGGTTGTATCTGCTGGTTCTACAGGAGCATTTTTAACAGGAGCAACATTGAAATTGAAATTAATCCCTAATGTATTAAGAGCAGCACTTGTATCACCTTTTCCATGTGAAAATGGGCGTAGTGTTACAATACTTGATATTGGGGCAAATAATGAAAATACTCCAGCACACTTAGTGCAGTTTGCCAAAATTGGTTCAGTTTTTGCAAGAAAAGTTGGTGGCGCAACTAAACCAAGAGTATATTTACTTTCAAATGGAGCAGAAGCAAAAAAAGGAAGTCCTGTTGTTAAAGAAGCATATAAATTAATTGAAAAAGAAAATTCAATAAATTTTAAAGGAAATATAGAGGCTAGATATGTTTTAAGTGGTGAAGCTGATGTTGTTGTTTGTGAGGGCTATCCAGGGAATGTTTTATTAAAATCAATTGAAGGAACTGCTTCAATGATGAATAAGATGATTAAGGATGCTTTTAAAATGAGTGTAATTTCTAAGTTTGGATATCTTCTTGCTTCAAAAGGATTTAAACAAATGAAAGGTAAACTAGATTATAAAAAATATGGTGGAGCAATGCTTTTAGGAGTAAATGGTGTTGTAGTAAAAGGACATGGTTCTAGTGATGCTTATGCATTTTATAATGCTATTAGAGTAGCATATGAAATGGTAAAATTAAATGTGATTGAAGAACTAAAGGAAGCGATGCAAAATGGCTAAAAATTTCAAGGAATTATTAAAAAGAATTCGTATAATTCCCAAAAATAATAAATTATATATTCAAGCTTTAACACATCGCTCATATACTAACAATAAAAAAGAAGATCTTGGAAATTATCAACGATTAGAATTTTTAGGAGATGCTGTAATTGAACTTGCGATATCGCGTTATATATATGATTTATATAAAGATATGGATGAAGGTAGTATGTCTTTATTACGTTCAAATCTTGTAAGAATGGAAACTTTAGCTCTTTTAGCTAGAGATATTGAATTAGGTGATTACATATTTTTGGGTTTAGGAGAAGAAAAATCAAATGGAGCTCAAAGACCATCACTGCTTAGTGATGTTTACGAGGCATTAGTAGCTGCAATATATATTGATATTGGTTATAAAGTTGCTGAAAAATTTCTTTTTAAACAATATGAAAAGTTAATCTCTAAATATGGTATGGATCAATTTTTAGAATTAAAAGATTCTAAAACTAAATTACAAGAATTAGTGCAAGCAGATCAAAAACGTTCATTAGAATACGTGACTTTAAATGTAGATGGTCCCGCAAATCAACCAACATTTGAGATTGCTGTAAAAATGGATAATACTATATTGGGAATTGGAAAAGGCGGGTCAAAGAAAATTGCAGAACAAGAAGCAGCAAAGGATGCTTTAAGTAAAATGGCAACAATTAAAGGAGAGTAGAAAAGAAAAATGGGATTTTTTAAATCATTAAAAGAAAAAATATTTGGAGCAAAAATTGAGCAACAAGAAAAGTATGTAACTGGTCTTGATAAATCAAGAAATACTTTTTCAAGTAAAATAAATGCAATTTTTGCTAAATATAGGCAAGTTGATGAAAACTATTTTCAGGAGTTAGAGGATTTACTAATATCAAGTGATGTTGGAGCAAATCTTTCTCATGAAATAATTGAAGAAACTAAAAATACTGCCAAGGTCGAAAAAATATTTGACACTGAGAAAATATTTGAATTGATGATTGAAAAAATGTATTCATTTTATAACCACGAATTGACAAAAACAGTTAAAATCAATTATGTAGATAATGATTTAACAATTGTTTTAATTGTTGGTGTAAATGGGAGTGGCAAAACAACTACTATTGCTAAACTTGCTAATTTAGTAAAAAATGAAGGCAAAAAAGTTCTTTTAGTTGCTGGAGATACCTTTAGAGCGGGAGCTGTAATGCAATTAAAGTTATGGGCTGATAGATTAAATATTGAAATTGTAAGCGGGAAAGATAGTAGTGATCCAAGCTCAGTAATTTATGAAGGCATAAAAAAAGCTAAAAATGATAATTATGATATTGTCATTATTGATACAGCCGGTAGATTACAAACAAAAATTAATTTGATGAATGAACTTGATAAAATAAACAGGGTAATAAATAAAGTTGCCAATAAAAATCCCGATGAAACATTTTTAGTATTAGATGCTACTAATGGTCAAAATGGTATTTATCAAGCAGAAGAATTTGCTAAAGTTACTAAATTAACAGGAATTGTTTTAACAAAAATGGATGGTTCTTCTAAAGGTGGAATAGTTTTAGCAATAAAAGATCAATTAGGAGTTCCAGTAAGATATATTGGATTAGGAGAAAAAATAGAAGATTTAATTGAGTTTGATTTAGATCAATACTTAAATGGTCTTGTAAATATTAAGGAGGAATAAAATGAATTCAAGAAGTATTTTTAGATTTATAGCTATTATCTTAGGAATATTTATATTTCAAAAGATGTTGGTGTTTATATTGGCAGAAATTGGGTTATCTGGATTATCTCTTATTATAGTTTTAGAGTTAATAATGGCTTTTTTATTTGCATATATATATTATCCTGCACCTTATCGCAAACAATGTTTTAAAGATCCTTCCTATCATAAAAATGTTGCTATTTTCTTTGGTATATTCATGATTTTACAATTATTATTTTAATGAATATTATTGAAACCGAAAAAATTAATCAATTACTTGACATATATCAAGATTTGTTAACACCATACCAAAGAAAAATAATGACTGATTATTTTCAAGAAGATTTATCTTTAAAAGAAATAGCAGAGAATAATAATATATCAAGAAATGCTGTTTTTTCTTTGATAAAAAGAGTAGAAAAAATAATTAAAAATTATGAAAACAAATTACATTTACTTGAAAAGCAAGAAAAAATAAATAACATTATTGAAAATTGTGGAAATTGCACTAAAGAACAATTAGTAGAAAAGATTAAAAAAATTAACGAATAGGGGTAGATGATAAATGGCTTTTGAAGCATTAGGAGATAAATTACAATCAATATTTAAAAAGATTACTGGTAAAGCTAGATTAAATGAAAACAATATAGATGATATGCTTAAGGAAGTTAGAATTGCTTTACTTGATGCTGATGTTAATATAGATGTAGTTAAAAATTTTATTATAGAGCTTAAAACTAAAATGATTGGTCAGCAGGTTCCAAGTAAATTGAATCCTGCTCAAACAGTGATAAAAATAGTTGCTGAATCAATAACAGAGTTGTTAGGAGGAGCTTCTTCATCTTTGAATTTGCTTTCAAACAAGAAAAACATCATTATGATGGTGGGTCTTCAAGGTGGAGGTAAAACAACAACTACAGCAAAATTAGCGAAACTTCTTATAAAAAAATACGATAAAAACCCATTATTAGTTGCTTGTGATGTTTATCGTCCAGCAGCGATAGATCAACTCGAACAACTAGCAAAAGATAACAACTTTAATTTTTATAGCAACAAAGATACTAATGATGTTATTAAAATTGTTGCAGAGGCTCTAGAATATGCTTTAAGCAATAATTTAGATCCAATAATAATTGATACTGCAGGCAGGCTACATATTGATAATGTTTTAATGGAGGAATTGAAATCACTAAAACAGGTTTACAACCCTCAAGAAGTTTTATTAGTAGTTGATGCTATGGCAGGGCAAGCAGCCTCAATATCAGCGGATGCCTTTAATAAATTATTATCTTTAACAGGAGTTGTAATGACAAAGCTTGATGGTGATGCAAGAGGTGGAGCTGCACTTTCTATTGCTAAAGTAAGTGGTCTTAAGATTAAGTTTTCTGGAGTTGGAGAAAAAATAGATGATTTAGAAGAATTTCATCCAAGCAGAATGGCAGAAAGAATACTTGGGATGGGAGACCTTCAAAGTTTAATTGAAAAAGCTCAAGAAAATGTTGATGAGAAAAAAGCTAAAACCATGATGGGAAGAATGATGTCTGGTAGATTTGATTTAGAAGATTTACTTTATCAAATGGAATCAGCAAACAAAATGGGACCATTAGGTAGTATTGCTAAATTATTGCCTGGAGCTCCAAAACTTTCAGAAGCAGATCAAGTAAGGGCAGAACAAAGAATGAAAAAATCAAAAGCAGTAATCCACTCTATGACTATTGAAGAAAGAAAAAATCCAGATATTATAAGGTCCAGAAGAAAAGAAAGAATTGCTAAAGGAAGTGGCTCAACTGCGACAGATGTTAATAATGTTTTACGTCAATATGAACAAACTCAAAAAATGATGAAGCAGATGTCTTCAATGTTCAAAGGAGGAAAGTTTCCAAAAATATAGTGGTGTTAACCAAAAATACTTGACACATAATTGCTATGTGCTATAATGACTTGGTAAAAGGTTTAGGAGGAACATTAAATGGCTGTAAAAATTAGATTAAAAAGAACAGGACGTCATAAATTAGCTAGTTATCGTATCGTAGTTGCTGATTCTCGTTCGCCAAGAGATGGTAGATTTATCCAAGAAATTGGTGTTTATCAACCACAAAATGAAAATAAAGTAGTTCTTGATAAAGAATTGGCTTTAGAATGGCTAAAAAAAGGCGCCCAACCATCAGATACAGTTCGCAATATTTTATCAGAAAACGGCATAATGAAAGCTTTACACGATTTCAAGAGTTCAAAGTAGGATTTAAAAATGGATGTTGAAAAATTAATCCGTGACATTGTAGATCCATTAGTAGACAATAAAGACGCAATAATGATACGTCAAATGCCTTCTGGTGAAGAAAATGAGATTATTATGCTAGTTATTGGAGAATCTAACGATATTGCAAGACTAATAGGTCGAGGAGGAAGCGTGGCTGATTCTATTCGTAAGGTTGTTGGTGTTGCAGGAAAGTTGAATGATAAAAGAATAAGAATAAAATTTGAATCGTTTGAAAGCGCGAATTTGGAATAAAACACAGCAATGTGTTTTTTTTTAATATTTTTAAAATGATAGTAATTTGATATAATGGGGTGGGGGTTGATTTAATGAAATTAGTAAGTATTGGTAAAATCATAAATGTTAGAGGATTAAAAGGTGAACTCAAAGTAAAAAGTCTTACTGATTTTTCTTCTTTAAGATATAAAAAAGGCAATGAATTATATATTGAAAATGAAGATACAATGGAAAAATATATATATAAGGTAGATGGATATAGTAAATCTGGAGATTTTGATTATGTTCATTTTTTGGAAATAAAAACTATTGAGGAGGCTCAAAAGTTTAAAAATTGTTATATAAAAATTGCTGTTGATAAATTACAACCTTTAAAAGAAAATCAATTTTATTTTTATCAACTAATTGGATTAGAAGTTTTAAGTAGTGAAAATAAACTAGTAGGTAAAGTTAGTGAAATAATGAATAATGGAGCGCATCATATTATTAGAGTTAAAACCCAAAAAGGAAAAGATATATTAATTCCTTTTGTAGAGGCTTTTATTAATAAGGTTGATTTAGAAAACAAGAAAATTATAATAAATAAAATGGAAGGATTATTTGAAAATGAAAATTGATATATTGACACTTTTTCCAGAAATGTTTAATGAATTTTTGAATACCTCAATTATTAAAAGAGCAAGACTTAAAAAAGCAGTTGAAGTTTCCACTCATAACATAAGAGACTTTACAACAGACAAAAACGGGCGAGTTGATGATTATTCTGTTGGTGGAGGAGCGGGTTTGATAATGAAGTGTCAGCCAGTTCTTGATTGTTTAAAAAGTGTAAAACAAGAAAACTCCTATGTAGTTTTACTTTCGCCAAGAGGCACAAAATTTAATCAAAAAATTGCTCACGAATTAGCTTTTAAAGAGCATTTGGTTTTAATATGTGGACATTATGAAGGGGTTGATGAAAGAATTCTTGAAAGTGTAGATTTAGAAATTTCTATTGGTGATTATATATTAACTGGAGGGGAGTTAGCATCAATGGTAGTTGCAGATGCTACTATTCGTTTACTTGAAGGAAGCATTTCTTCATCCTCAATCATTGAAGAGTCTTTTGAAAATGATTTATTAGAATATCCTCAATATGCTTTGCCAAGAGAATATAACGGGAAAAGTATTCCCGATATCTTATTTTCTGGAAATCACATTGCTATTGAAAAATGGCGTTTAAAAGAGAGTTTAAAACTAACTTTACAAAAAAGACCCGATCTTTTATTAAACAAAAAATTATCTAAAAAAGAAATTAAGCTTATTCAGGAGATAGAAAATAATGAAGAAAATCCCAAATGGTTAAAAAATGCTATAGAAAAAGCTGATAAATTTATGAAATAAAAACTAGCAATTTTATTTGCTAGTTTTTTATAATTTTTTTATGTCATTTATCAAGTTATCAACATCTTCTTGTTTAGTTGCCCAAGAAGTGACAAATCTAGTAATTATTCTATTATTGTCAAGTTTTTTCCAAATGCTAAATAAATATTTTTTATCAAGTTCATCATATTGCTTTTTACTTAGAATAGGGAATATTTGATTAGTGTTGCTATTTATAAAAAGTTCTATTTCTTTTTTGATAAAGGCATTTTGAATTGTTTCAGCCATGGTATTTTCATGTTTTCCGATTTCGTAAAATAGATTATTAACAAATAACTCTTTAAACTGAATCCCTAAAAGAAATCCTTTAGCAAGTAATGCTCCTTTTTGTTTCATTATAAAACGGAAATCTTCTTCTAAATCATTGTTATTAATTACCAAAGCCTCTCCAAAAAGAAGACCATGTTTAGTTCCTCCAATATAAAAAGCATCACAATATTTAGCAAAGTCTTTTAAAGTAACATCATTGGATTTTGCGGTTATTGCAGATCCAAGTCTTGCTCCATCTACAAACAAGTATAAATTATTTTTTTGACAATAAGCATATAATTTCTTTAATTCTTTTAGTGTATATAGTGTTCCTATTTCTGTTGAATTTGAAATATAAACCATTTTAGGCATAACCATATGTTCATCTTGGTGATATTTTAAACATTTATCAATTTCTTCAATCTTTACTTTTCCTAGAAAAGCAGGAGTTGTTAATACTTTGTGACCAGTAGCTTCAACAGAACCCGTCTCATGAACGTTTATGTGACCAGATTCACAACAAATTACTGCTTGATGAGGTCTTAAAACACTAGCAATAAAAGTAAGATTTGTTTGAGTTCCTCCAACAAAAAAATGTATTTTACTTGTAGGACAATCAATTTCTTTAAGAATTAAATCTCTTGCTTGTTTACAATAATCGTCACATCCATATCCAATATTAGATTCTAGATTTTTTTCTACTATTTTTTTTAAAATATTTGGATGTGCACCTTCACTATAATCATTATTAAAACTAATCTTCATTTTATTCATCTCCTAGAATGACCTTAATAATTATACATAATTATCTAGAGTATTTGGAAGAGTTTTTTAAAACTGTTTGAAAAATAATATTATGAAGTATAATATATATAATATTAGTAGAACTAATTATGTAGAAAAAACGGAGGTTTTTGTTATGCAAGAGATATCTAATTTTATTAAAACAATTATGGAAAATGATTTGGCTGAAAAAAGAGTTGCAGCAATAGTTACTCGTTTTCCTCCTGAGCCTAATGCCTATTTACATATTGGACATGCTAGGGCTATAATTACAAATTTTGAATTGGCTGCTGCATTTAACGGAAAAACAAATCTTCGTTTTGATGATACAAATCCAGCAAAAGAAGGAGCAGAGTTTGTTGAGGCAATAAAAAAAGACATTGAATGGTTGGGCTATCATCCAAATAATGTTTTTTTTGGATCAAATTATTTTGAAGAAACTTATAATAGAGCTTTAGTTTTAATTAAAAAAGGGCTTGCTTATGTTTGTGACTTATCTCAAGAAGAAATTGCTCAATATCGTGGAACATTAACTGAAGGCGGTAAAGATTCTCCATATAGAAATCGTTCAGTAGCAGAAAATTTAGATTTATTTGAAAGAATGAGAAAAGGTGAATTTAAAGATGGTGAAAAAGTTTTGCGTGCCAAAATTGATATGCAAAGTCCTAATATTAATATGAGAGATCCTGTTATATATAGGATACTTCATGTTTCTCACCACAATACTAAAGATAAATGGTGCATATATCCAATGTATGATTTTGCTCATCCATTGCAAGATGCAATAGAGGGAGTGACACATTCACTATGTTCAATAGAATTTGAAAATCATCGCCCACTATACGATTGGTTTGTAAAAGAATGTGAAATGCCTCATGTTCCCCATCAAATAGAATTTGGAAGACTAAATATAACCCACACGATAATGTCGAAAAGATACTTAAAAGAATTAGTAGAGTCACAAAAGGTTGAGGGGTATGATGACCCAAGACTTCCTACTTTGCATGGTATTCGTAGAAGAGGTTATACCCCTAGTGCTATTAGAGAATTTATTTTAGATACTGGTCTTTCAAGAACCAATTCAACAACTCCATATGAAAAGTTAGATTACTTTTTAAGAGAGGATTTGAAATTAAAAGTAGATAGACCGTTTGCAGTTATTAATCCCTTAAAAGTAGTAATAACTAATTATCCAGAAGGCAAAGTTGAATATTTGGATGCTCCTAATAATCAAGAAAATGAAGGTTTAGGACAAAGAAAAATTAGTTTTTCGCGCAATTTATATATTGAAAAAGAAGATTTTATAGAAGAAATGCCAAATAGAAAATGGAAAAGATTAGCAAAAGATGTTGAAGTAAGATTAATGTATGCTTATTTTGTAAAATGCAATGAAGTAATAAAAGATGATGAAGGTAATATCATTGAAATCCATTGCACTTATGATCCAGAAACAAAATCAGGAAGTGGTTTTGATAAAAGAAAACCAAATGGTAACATTCACTTTGTTGATGCCTCTTCATCATTAAAGGCAAAATTCAATTTATTTGAACCCCTATTACTTGAAGAAACCCCAGAAAATAAAGATAAATCTTTCATGGAAAGGTTTAATGCTAATTCTTGGAAAGTGATGGATGGATATGTTGAAAATTATTTTAAAGATGCTAAGCCTTTAAATAGGTATCAATTCCCTAGAATAGGCTATTTCTGTGTTGATAAAAAATCATCATTGGATAATCTAGTGTTTAATAGAATATGCGAATTAAAATCAACAATTACTTTTTAATAAATAGTTGCTATAATTGGAACATTATGTTAAAATCATCTCGCACGTATTTTCGTGCTGCAGGTGATCCGCTAAGTTAGTCACGACTTATGAACACTTTAAGAAAAGGAGTGTGAAATACATGAACATGAAATTAGTTGAACAAGTAACATCTAGTCAATTAAGAAAAGATATTCCTAGTTTTAGAGCTGGAGATACAGTGAAAGTTCACGTACGTATTGTTGAGGGTGCAAAAGAAAGAATCCAAGTTTTCCAAGGTGTTGTTATATCACGCAAAGGATCTGGTATTTCTGAGTCATTTACCGTAAGAAAGATTTCTTCTTCAATCGGAGTTGAAAGAAACTTCCCAGTACATTCACCAATAGTTGCTAAAATTGAAGTAATTAAACATGGTGTTGTTCGTAGAAATAAGTTGTATTATTTGCGCGATCGTTCTGGAAAATCTGCTCGAATCAAGGAAAAACGTCGAGTATCAGTAGAAGCAGAAACAAAAGAGTAATTAGGTGACATCAAAAGAGCTTTAGGGCTCTTTTTATTTTAATAATTATTGAAATATGCTAGTATATTAGTACATAAAGGGGATGAACCAATGTATGCAAAACAAAATTTTTAAGATTCTAACTATCTTGATTTTTGTTGTTTTAATTAGTTTTTTATCTTCTTACTTAATTTCAGATTTTCTTTTAGGTTCATTTAGTGTTATTGGATCTTCTATGGAGCCAACCCTTTATCAAGAAGATCAAGGAATAAAAGATATATTTATTTATAAAAAAGTTGGTGTGAAAAGATTTGATATAGTTATTGCTGATTTATATGATGAACATATAATTAAAAGAGTAATAGGGCTTCCTGGTGAGGAAATCCGTTATATAGGGAATGATTTATATGTCAATGGTCAAAAAGTGGAAGAGAGCTTTATTACAAGCGATAACAAAAATAACACCTGTTATTCAAATTTTAAGGTTTGTAGTGAGGGAATTACCCTTCTTGATGATGAATATTTTTTAGTTGGTGATAATCGTTTAGAATCTTTTGACTCTAGAATGTTTATTGAGCAAGTTCATGTTAGAAAAGAAGATATTATTGGAAAAGCTATTGTTGCTTTTCGCAAACAAGACTCTATTTGGAAAAGAGTTATTTGGTTATAAAGGAGACATTTATGAAACAATTTCAGTGGTTTCCAGGGCACATGACAAAAGCTCTAAAGGAAATTCAAGATAAAATTAAGGTAATTGATATTGTTTTAGAATTAGTAGATTCTAGAGCTCCTTTGGCGAGCGAAAATCCAGAATTACAAAAGATAATTGCTAATAAGCCAAGAATCCGCATTTTAACAAAAAAAGATCTTGCAAATGACAAATTAAGTGATGAGTGGAAAAAGTATTTTGAACAAAATGGAATACCTACTTTATGTTTAGATTTAAATAATAACAGTTTAAGTGTTATTAATGATTTAGCACGGAAATTATTAAAAGACAAGTTTGAAAAAGAGCAAAATAAAGGATTAAAATCACGAGCTGTTAGATATCTAATTGCTGGTATACCAAATGTTGGTAAATCAACATTAATTAATAGATTATGTAAAAAGAAAGTAACAATCGCGGAAAATAGGCCAGGTGTTACCAAAGCACAGCAATGGATAAAAATAAATAAGCAAATGGAACTTCTTGATACGCCAGGCGTTTTATGGCCAAACTTTGAAGATAAAAGAGTAGGTGTTAAATTGGCGCTTATAGGCACTATAAAAAGCAGTATTTTACCTATGGATATCTTATTTAGTGAATTGGTGGAGTTTTTAAATAAAAATTATAAGGGTTTGTTATCAAGATATTATGATATTGAGGATATAAACATTGTTGATGAAAAATCAATTGAGAAAATAATTGTCGCTATTGGAATTAAAAGAGGTTATTTATTAGGAGAAGGTAAGGTAGATGAGACTAGAGTAATAACCACAATTATTAAAGATTTTCAAAACGGGAAGCTTGGGAGAATTTCTTTAGAAAGAGTAGGCGAATAGAGGTGGCAAATCGTGAATATGAGACTCAATTAATGAATTTAGGTTGTACAACTATTGTTGGTACTGATGAGGCAGGAAGAGGTCCTATTGCCGGTCCACTTGTTGTAGCTGCTGTTGTTCTTCCAAATGATTATGTTAATGTTTCAATAAATGATTCAAAAAAACTAACAGATAAAAAAAGAAGAGAATTATATAGTGAAATAATAAAAGTAGCATTAGATTATAGTGTTGTAATTGTTTCTTTAGAAGATATAGATAGGTTAAACATATATATGGCATCAAAAGAAGGAATGATTAGAGCAATAAATAATCTTAAAATAAATTATGATGGTATTCTTACAGATGCCATGCCAATAAAAGGTTATAATTGCCCAATTTTGCCTCTTATAAAAGGTGATGAAAAATCTATTTCAATTGCAGCAGCTTCTATTTTAGCAAAAGTTACAAGAGATAATATAATGCTGGAATTGGATAAAAAATATCCTTTGTATGATTTTAAAAACAATAAAGGCTATGCAACTAAAAATCACATTAAGGCGCTTGAAAAATATGGCGTTTGTGAAGAGCATCGCAAAACTTTTGAACCTATTTTTTCCATTATTAAACCGAAGCTTGATTTGACTTAATTGATACTATCATGAAACCATAAAGATGATTATTGATAATATAATAAAGCAAAAAGGAGAACAAACATGGATGATATTTTGCTTTATTTTTCTTATATTTTTAATGGTGATTGGTTAAAAATATATGATAGTATTAAAAATAAAATGCCTGTAGATTATAAAAAATTAGAAGATATTAAGAAAAGTATTAAATCAAAATATGTCACGATTTTATCTAGTGATTATCCAGAAGAATTAAAGTTGATAGATTGTCCACCATATGTTATTTATTATCAGGGAAACTATGATTTATTAAAAACCATTAATAAAATATCTGTAATAGGATCTAGAGAAAATACTTCTTATGGAGAGAAAATGACCAATATTCTTGTTAGTGATTTAGTTGCCAAGGGTTATGTTATTGTAAGTGGAAGTGCTAAAGGTATTGATAGTATTGCTCATCAAAAAGCTTTGGCTTTAAACGGAGGGACTATTGCGATTGTTGCTCAAGGAATAGATGTTGTCTATCCAAAAGAAAATAAGACATTATATGATAGTATAGTGCGTAATGGTCTAATAATAAGTGAATATCCAGATGGTTCAAAACCAATAAAAAGTAATTTCCCTTATCGTAATAGACTTATTGCTGCATTATGTAAAGGGATATTAGTAGTAGAATCCAAAATAAAAAGTGGAACAATGATAACGGTTAGATATGGATTAAGTTATAACAAAGAAGTTTTTTGTGTTCCAAATGTTGCCAATGTTGACTCTGGATGCAATCTTTTAATTAAGCAAGGAGCAAAGTTAACAGAAAAAGTTTCTGATATTCTTGAAGAATTTTTATAAAAAGATATATTATATGAATAATATATAATAAGAAAAACAAAAAAAGTATTTGACAAAGTCTTAATAATATATAATATTTAGATTTTGTAAGGGGGAATTAGATTGAAATTAGTTATTGTTGAATCACCAACCAAAGTAAAAACAATATCAAAATATCTTGGAAAAGATTACAAGGTCATGGCTTCTTATGGTCATATTCGTGATTTGGCTATTTCAGGAAAAGATAATTTAGGTGTTGATATAGAAAATAATTATACCCCTGTTTATGAAGTTTATCCTAGAAGTAAATCGACTATAACAAAACTAAAAAATGCTTTTGAAAAAAGTGATGAAGTACTTCTTGCGACTGACCCAGATAGAGAAGGAGAAGCAATTTCTTGGCATTTAGCCATGACTTTGAATCTTGATATAGATACAACTCCTAGATTGGATTTTAATGAAATAACTCCATTTGGCATTAAAAATGCGCTTGAAAATCAAAGAATTATTGATATGGATTTAGTTCATTCTCAAGAAACAAGAAGAATAATTGATAGGATACTAGGATTTAAATTATCGTCATTGCTTCAAAGCAAGATAAAATCTAAATCAGCAGGTAGAGTTCAATCAGCTGTTTTGAAATTGATATGCGATAAAGAAAAAGAAATAAGTGAATTTATTCCTAAGGAATATTGGAATATATATGCAATTTTAGATGATGACAAAATAAAAGCAAAACTTATAAAAGTTGATGGTGAATTACCAAAAATAAATAATGAGCAAGAAGCTCTTGATATAATTAAAAGAATTGGTGATAAACTTGTAGTTGTCGAAAGAAAAACTGAAGAAAAAGAGTATTACGCACGACCACCATTTACCACATCTTCTTTACAACAAGAGGCTTTTAATCATTTGGGTTTTTCTGCTAAAAAAACTATGAAAATTGCTCAAGAATTATATGAGGGTGTGGATACTGGCAAAGGTTATCAAGGAATAATTACCTATATGAGAACAGATTCTTACAGATTGTCGCCTATTTTTATTAATTCGGCTAAAAAACAAATTGAAGAATTATATGGGGCTAATTATGTGGGTAAAGCATATTCACATAAAAGTGATGAAAAGATTCAAGATGCTCATGAAGGTATTAGACCAACAAATGCTGGAATAACTCCAAAATCCATTAAAGATAAATTAAGTAAAGATCAATACAAATTATATGGTCTTATATATGCAAGAGCTCTTGCTTCAATGATGAAACCAAGAGTCCAAGAAAATACAACTTATTTACTAGAAAGCAATAATTTATTTTTTGAATTAAGTGGAGTAAAAATAAAATTTAAGGGTTATTCAAAATTGTACAGTGCATTTGAAAAAAGCATTGAAGAAAAGGTATATCCTTATAACGAAAAAGAAATTTTAGAAATTAAGAGTATTGAAAAAGAACAAAAATTTACAACACCACCAAGTCGATTTAGCGAAGCAAGACTTGTAAAAACGATGGAAGAGTTGGGTATTGGTAGACCAAGTACATATGCTTCAACAATTGACATATTGCTTAATAGGGGCTACATCTCTGAGAAAAAAGGGTATATTACTCCAACTAAGCAAGGTATGTTAACAAGTGATAAATTAAGCGAGTTTTTTACAAAAATTGTTGATGCAAAATATACTGCAGAACTTGAAAAACAATTAGATGAAGTAGCAATAGGAAAGATAAAAGAGCTCGATGTTTTAAAAGACTTTGATTCTGAATTTCAAAATCAGTTGGATTATGCAATATTAAATATGCAGGAAGTCGAAGCAACTAAAACTGGTGAAAATTGTCCTGTGTGTGGAAAGCCATTGATTGAAAAAAGAGGAAAATTTGGAGACTTTATTGGTTGCAGTGGATATCCAGATTGTACTTTTATTAAAAAGATAGAAAAAGAAATTCCTGAAAATGCAAAAGTTTGTCCAAAGTGTGGTCAAGGAAAGTTGGTTGTGCGAAAAGGTAAATATGGAACATTCTTGGCATGCAATCGCTATCCAGAATGTGATTATAAGGAGAGTTTTAAGAAAAAGTCGTTTTATAGCAAGAAAAAATAATGGTTATGCCATTATTTTTTATAAAATCTATATATTTATTTTCTTTTATTTCGTATAATATTTGTAAAGAACAGTGGAGGTATTTATGAAAAGAGCACTTGTTTTTAGTGGAGGCGGAGCAAGAGGTGCGTACGAACTTGGGGTTTGGAAAGCACTAAATGAACTTAATATTCATTTTGATATTGTAACTGGAACATCAGTTGGAGCATTAAATGGGGCTATGTTTGCTATTGGAAATTATGATTTAGCTGAAAAATTATGGCTTAATCTTGAACCAAATCAAGTAATTAAAACCGAGGAAAAAGACCCTAAAATAGTTTACGCAAAATTTTTGAAGGAAGCAGCAACTGGTGGGGCAAATACAGAACCACTTGAAAATCTTTTGAAATTAGCTGTTGATGAGAATGCTGTTAGAAATTCAAAAATAAAATATGGATTAGCTACTTGTACATTTCCTATTTTAAAACCACAATTTTTAACTATAGATAATATACCTAAAGGGCAATTAATTGATTATCTTGTGGCGTCAGCTACTGCTTATCCAACATTTAGACCTAAAACAATAGGTGAAAGTAAGTTTATTGATGGAGGATTTTATGACAATTTACCAATAAATATGGCAATAGATATGGGTGCAGATGAGATTATCGCAGTAAACCTTCAAGCTATAGGCATATATAGGAAAGTTAAAACTTCAAACATAGATATTGAAACAATAATGCCAAGTAGAGAACTTGGGAGTTTTTTAATGTTTGATAAAAATCTTGTTAAAATTAATAGTCAAATTGGTTATCAAGATACGATGAAGTTTTTTGAGCAAATGGATGGCGAATATTTCAGTTTTTATAAAGATGAAATAATAAATAATGGCAAAGAGTTTGCGGTAAATTTTAGAAAATTAATTGCAAAAATTTTTGATGTTAAGGCAAATTGGTTAGTTATTGATTTTGCCAAGATGTTTTCTTCTAAAAGAGTTTTTAAAAAATTCAAAAGTATGCATCAAAGAGGGTATTCAAATTCAATAAGTAAATTAATTCAAGGTATTGATGCTTGTGGAAAAACATTTGAAATGGATGGATTAAAAATATATCATTTGCAGGAGTTTAATCAAATTATTATTGAAAAAGTTAATTTAATAAAAGAAAATAATTATGATTTTTTAAAACATGCGGATGTTACTTTCGATCCTCTTGATTTAGAAAGATTTGCAAGAACAGATAAAAAATTATTAGCAATTTACATACTAAGAAAAATTGAATTATTTGAAGAAGGTAAGGTTTCTGGTCTTGAAATATACTCATTATTTTCTTTGTACTCAAATGTCGCTTTATCAGCTCTTTATCTAAGGGTTGTATTAAAATGTAATAAGAATCAAAATTGTTTTCCTGGAGGAATTCAATATAATGGATAAAAAAGTTGTAATAGTTGGGGCAGGTCTTGCGGGAGCAGAAGCGGCATATCAGGTTGCAAAAAGAGGAATTAATGTAAAATTATATGAAATGAGACCTAGCAAAAAGGCCATTGCTCACCACACTGATTTATTTGCTGAATTAGTTTGTTCTAATTCTTTAAAAAGTAAGGCTATTGATAATGCTGCTGGTCTTTTGAAAAAAGAAATGACATCTCTTGATAGTCTAATTATGAAGATGGCATATGAATGCGAGGTTCCAGCGGGACAAGCACTTGCTGTCGATCGTGAAGCATTTGCAAAGAAAATTACTGATGTTCTTAAAAAAAATGAGTTTGTTGAAATAATTCATGAAGAATTTAAAGAAATAAATTTAAATGATGTTACGATAATTGCGAGTGGGCCTTTAACCTCTGATGATTTATCAAATTCTATAAAAAAGATTTTGGGTGAAGATTATTTTTATTTTTATGATGCTGCCTCTCCTCTTGTTTATAAAGAAACCATCGGAAATGTAGCATATAAAAAATCACGTTATAACAAAGGTGGCGATGATTATATTAATTTGCCTTTTACTAGAGAGCAATTTTTTGCCTTTTACAATGAATTGATAGTTGCTGAAAAGGTAGAATTAAAAAAATTTGAGAAAATGATTAATTTTGAAGCTTGTTTGCCAATTGAAGAAATTGCAAGAAGAGGTTATAAGACACTTCTTTTTGGTCCTTTAAAGCCAGTTGGCTTAGAAATGGGAAATGGCAATAAACCTTTTGCCGTTGCTCAATTACGTCAAGATAATCAAAGTGATACTTTATACAATATTGTGGGATTTCAAACAAATTTAACATTCAAAGAACAAAAAAGAATTTTTTCAATGATTCCAGGATTAGATAGTGCAAAATTTGCTAGATATGGAGTAATGCATAGGAACACATTTATAAATTCACCAAAATGCTTGTATTCTTCGTTAATAACAAAAAAGAATCAAAATTTACTTTTTGCAGGTCAGATTACAGGGGTTGAAGGATATATTGAATCAGCAGCTACTGGTATTATTGCAGCCATAAATGCAGTTAAAATAATAGAAGGGAAAAAAATAGTAAAACTTCCTAAAACGACAATGATTGGTGCTTTGCTTGACTATTTAGAAAATGGTAATCCTTACAATTTCCAGCCAATGAATGCAAACTATGGAGTTTTAGCAAGTCCTATTAAAGATAAACAAGAAATTGCAAATATTGCTTTAAATGCAATAAAAAAGTGGAGTGAAGAAAATGCTTGATCATCAAAATGAATTTTTTGAATACCTATTATATGAAAGACATAACTCGCTTTTGACAATTAAAGCATATAAAAATGATATCTTAGAGTTTTCAAAATTTCTTTCCAAAGAAAAAGATGCTTACAATATAAGTGATATTGACAAGAAAGATGTTTATTACTTTGTTGCAAATTTGTTAGCTAAAAACAATAAAAGAAGGACAATCGCTAGAAAAGTTTCAAGTTTAAGGAATTTTTACAAGTTTTTATTAAAAAATGAATTTGTATTATTTAATCCATTTAAGGATATAGAAACTCAAAAATATGAAAAAGCATTACCTAGTTTTTTACCAATAGAGCAGATAAAAGAGTTAATTAATATTGATATATCGACAAATGGTTCAATAAATCAAAGAAATCAAGCAATAATTCATTTGCTTTATTCTTGTGGTTTAAGAGTAAGTGAATTAGTCAATTTACATATTGGTGATATTAATGAAGTACAAAGAACTTTGTTTATTAAAGGTAAAGGTAACAAAGAAAGATTATGTGTGATAAATGATTTTTCACTTAATTTTATAAAAAAATATATAAACGAAGGAAGAGAAGAGCTTGTTAAAAAGAATGACTCAATAAATGATAATGTAATTGTTAATACTAAAGGAAAACCAATAACCTCAAGAGGTATTGAAATGATTGTGAAAAAGATGGGATATATGATGAAACAACCAAAAGATATATATCCTCATATGCTTAGGCATTCATTTGCTACTCATCTTATGGATAATGGTATGGATATAAGAAGTGTCCAAGTGCTTTTAGGGCACGAAAGTCTTAGCGCGACACAAGTCTACACTCATGTAACAAGTAAGCAATTAAAAAAAGTTTATGATAACACTCACCCTCGTGCAAAAAAACACTCTTAATGGAGCACATTATCTTGAAATAAAGCACATATTATGCTAAAATTAATGAGCTGCAAAAATGTAGCAAATACACACATTATGAATTTTTTTCACTAGTGCCTGCTAAAAAGATAGCTAAAAGGCGTGAAAATTTCGAAGTAATGGAGGATAAAAAAACAAAAAGGAGAAAATTATGGCAGAAGAAATGAAAGATTTAATTCCAAGTGAACAAGAACCAGTAATTACAATGAAAAAATTACTTGAAGCAGGTGTTCACTTTGGACATCAAACAAGACGCTGGAATCCAAAGATGAAAAAATACATCTATACAGCAAGAAATGGGATTTATATTATTGATTTATCAAAGTCAATTAATATGATTGAGACAGCTTATAAAGCTTTAAAAGAAATCATTGATAACAATGGTAAATTGCTTTTTGTTGGTACAAAAAAACAATGTCAAGATTTAGTTAAAGAAGAAGCTTTAAGATCAGGGTCTTTTTATGTAACTCAACGTTGGCTTGGAGGTACATTAACTAATTTTAAAACAATACAAAGACGTATAAAATATTTAAAAGATATTGAAAAAATGGAAGAAAATGGAACATTTGATATTCTTCCTAAAAAAGAAGTTGCAAATTATCGTAAAGAAGCAGAAAAATTAAAGAAAGTGCTTGGAGGCATTAAGGAAATGCGTAGACTTCCAAATGCTTTGTTTGTAATAGATCCACGTTTGGAACTAAATGCAGTTCATGAGGCAAGAAAACTTCACATTCCTGTATTTGGTATAGTAGATACAAATTCAGATCCAGATTTAGTAGATTATGTCATTCCAGGTAATGATGATGCTACAAAATCTGTAAAATTAATTCTTTCAGTTATGGCAGATGCTGTTGTTGAATCAAAAGGTGGACAAACAATAGTTGCTTATACTAAAGATGAAGGCGAAGAAGTCTCAATGAATGATGTTATTTTAAATGCTGATAAAGTTGAAGAAGCAAAACAAATTGCAAGACAAAATGCTATTGCAGCTCGTCGTGCTCAACAAAATAGCAGAGGAAAATATCGTGATTCAAGACGTCCTAACAATTTTAGACAAGAACGCCGTCCAGTTGTTCAAACTGTAGAAAAAGTAGAGGAAAATAAAGCAGGAACTACAAGTCCTGAAAAAGAAAATAAAGAATAATAAGGGGGAGAAATTAATATGGCCGTTACAGCAGAGTTAATAAAAACTTTAAGAGAGCGCACTGGTGCTGGAATGATGGATTGTAAAAAAGCATTAGATGCTTCAAATGGGGATATTGAAGCAGCCATCGATTGGTTAAGAGAAAAAGGAATAGCTAAAGCAGCAAAAAAAGAAGGAAGAATTGCTGCTGAAGGATTAACAGCTATTGCCGTTAAAGATAATAAAGCTTCTATGGTTGAAGTAAATGTTGAAACAGACTTTGCTTCTAAAAATGAGAAGTTTCAAAAACTTGTAATTGATATTGCAAATACTGTTGTAGAGAATGGTTCTAAGGATTTAGAATCATCATTAAAAGCAAAAATTGATAAAATTACTGTTGAAGATGCAATAGTTCAAGCAGTTTCAGTAATAGGAGAAAAAATTACTTTAAGAAGAGTAGTTACTTTAGAGAAAACTAGCCAAGATGTTTTTGGAACATATGTTCACATGGGTGGTAGGATAGGAGTCATTGTTACATTAAAAGGTGTAAATGATGAAAGTGTAGCAAAAGATGTTGCCATGCATATTGCTGCAAGTGCACCGCAATATTTAAGTAAACAAGATGTAGATCAAGATTATATTGATAAGGAAACACATATTCAATTAGAGGCAGCAAAAGTTGATCCAAAATTACAAGGTAAACCAGAAGAAGCATTAAAGAATATTGTCAAAGGAAAAGTCGATAAATCTTTAAGAGAAATTTGTTTGAGTGAGCAACCATTTGTTAAAGATCCGAGTGTTAATGTCGCTCAATTTGTCAAAAACCACGGTGGCGAAATTGTAGAGTTTGTTCGCTTTAAAGTTGGAGAAGGAATTGAGAAAAAAGAAGATAATTTTGCGGAAGAAGTAATGAATCAAGTTCGTAAATAAGTTAAATACACTAAGGTGACACTCATTTTTGGGTGTCACTTTTAAAAAGGAGGATAGTCTATGGCTAAATACAAGCGAATACTACTTAAAATTAGTGGAGAGGCTTTAGCAGGTAATGGAAAAGATGGAATTTTCGATGCGAATCTTTTGAGAAATTTTGCTCAAGAGATAAAGGCTGTCCGTGATTTAGGAGTTGATGTAGCGATTGTTGTAGGAGCAGGTAATATTTGGAGGGGTAAGACTGGAGATAAATTAGGATTAGGTAGAGTTAATTCTGATTACATGGGTATGCTTGCTACAGTTATGAATTCCATAGCTTTGCAAGATATTCTCGAACAAAATGGGGTTGAAACAAGAGTTCAAACAGCATTAACAATAAATAAGGTTGCAGAACCATACATTAGGCGAAGAGCTTTACGTCATTTTGAAAAAGGTCGAGTCGTAATATTTGGAGCTGGAACAGGTAATCCTTTCTTTTCAACAGATACTTGTGCAGCGCTTCGCGCAGCAGAAATTGATGCCGATGCTGTTTTGATGGCAAAAAATGGTGTTGATGGCATATACTCTGCAGATCCTAAAATTGATCCTAATGCTATAAAATATGAAAAAATGACTTATTTAGAAATAATAAATCAAAAATTGAAGGTAATGGATAGTACAGCAGTATCACTATGTATGGATAACAACATTGAAATTGTTGTATTTAATATGGCTAATATGCATAATATTGTTAAAGTAATTAAAGGCGAAAAAATTGGAACACATATAACAAAGGAGGAATAATTATGTCACAAGAATTAACAAAATCTACAAGAGAAAGCATGCAAAAAACACTTGATGCATATGCAAAAGAAATATCTACTATTAAAACAGGAAGAGCCAATTCTTCAATTTTGGATTTGATAAGAGTTGAATATTATGGCTTTCCAACGCCATTAATTGAAATTGCAACTATTTCTACTCCAGAGCCAAGAGTAATTATGATAAAACCATATGAAAAAGAAAGCTTGAGTATGATTTCTAAAGCCATTCAACAATCAAATTTAGGTCTTGTACCAAATAGTGATGGTTCAGTTATTCGTTTAAATATTCCACCACTAACAGAAGAAAGAAGAAAAGAATTTGTTAAATTATTAGGGAAACTTTCAGAAGAGGCTAAGGTTGCTATTCGTAATATTCGTAGACGTTTAAATGAGACAATTAAAAAAGATAAGTCAATTCCAGAAGATCAAGCAAAAAGAGATGAAAATGAAATTCAAAAAGTAACAGATGAATTTATTAAAAAAATTGAAACTTTACAAAGTTCTAAAGAAAAAGAGATAACGACAATATAGTTAAACTTTTTTGTAAGGAAGGGGATATTAATGTCTTTTAAAAAGTTAGAAAATGATTTAAAAGAATTTAATATTCCCTTAAATCATTTAGGGATAATAATGGATGGCAATGGAAGATGGGCAACTAAAAGAAATCTTCCAAGAAGTGCAGGACATAGACAAGGTGCACTTAAAATAAAAGATGTAATAGGTTATGCCCTAAAGTATAAAATTTCGGAAATAACTCTTTATACTTTTTCTACAGAAAACTGGAAAAGAAGCAAAAGTGAAGTAAGTTTTATTTTTAGTTTAGTTTCTGATTTGTTTGAAGGGTATATAGATGAATTGATAGATAAAAAAATAAAAGTTAACATAGTAGGTGCACAAAATAATGTTCCTACTAAAGTATGGAATTCATTAAAAAAAGCTGAATTTCTTTCTAAAAATGGAGATCAACTTAAAGTTAACATTGCTTTTAATTATGGGGGTCAAGAGGATATTTTGTATTCTATTAAAAGTATTGCAAATAAAATAATAAATGGAGAAATTATTCCTGAAAATATTGATTTAAAACTTATTCAGGATAATTTAATTTCAAAGGATGTTGAGCCAATAGATTTGTTAATAAGAACAAGTGGAGAACAGCGGATATCTAATTTCATGCCATGGCAAATAAGTTATAGTGAAATATATTTTATGAAAGTTTTATGGCCAGATTTTAGTGAGGATGATTTTATTGAGGCACTTGAAGAATATAAAAGACGCAATAGGCGTTTTGGAGGAATATAAGCATGAAAGTAAGAACAATTACAGCATTAGTTATTATTGCAATTGTTGTACCATTAACTTATCTTGGTGGTTGGTATAGTGTATTACTCATGGCATTATTTATTGGTGGAGGGGTATATGAATTAATGAATGTGCGCACTGAAAAAGAATGGCCAAAATATTTTAGAATTGTTAACTATGTTTTTGCTTTTGCCATGTTATTTTGGGGATTCATTATTCATTTTGTAAATACTGGGATAATAGAAATACCTCCAAATTTTTTGGTTCATATTAATACCGTATTTATTTGTATGTATTTAGCAGTTTTACTATCTTTTGAGGTTACACATCATACAATAAGTATTATGGATGTATTTTATATATTTACGATAACATTATTATTAGTTGTTGCTGGTCAAGCATTTTTCTTTATTAGGAATACTTTGGGTATTTTAACAATAATTTATGTATTACTAGTCACTTATTCAAATGACACTTTCGCTTTGCTAATAGGAACAAAATGGGGAAAACATAAATTAGCTCCAGTAATTTCACCAAAAAAGACATGGGAAGGTGCAATTGGCGGAGCAATAGGAGCCACAATTATTGGAACATCATATTATTTGATTTTTCCATTATTTGCGAGTGCACTAAATATTTTTTATGCTTTAATGATGAGTTTTGTTTTGGCAATAGGTGCTATTTTTGGAGATTTAATCTTTTCATCCATAAAAAGATTCTTTAAAATAAAAGACTTTGGTGCAATATTTCCTGGGCATGGAGGAATATTAGATAGAGTTGATAGTTTACTATTTAACTTGATGGTATTTATTTCTTTTTATGCTTTAATTACTGGAGGTATGTTCATATGATTAGTCTTACTATATTAGGAGTTAGTGGCTCTATTGGCCAACAAAGTGTAAAAGTAATTAAAGATAATATTCAAGAGTTTTCTCTTATTGGAGTTTCCGTTAATACTAATGGTGAATATTTAAATCAACTTTTAGAAGAATTTAAAACTATCAAATATGTTTGTATTGGTGTAAAAATGGATTTGAATTATTATAAAAATAAATATAAAAAAATTATGTTTTTTCAAGGCGACGAAGGCTTAAAAGAGTTATGTAAAATAAAAGAAAATGATTTAATTGTTAATGCTCTTGTAGGATTTGTTGGGTTAAGGCCAACAATTGAAGCAATAAAAAATGGGATTGACTTAGCTTTAGCAAATAAAGAGTCATTAGTGGTGGCAGGAGACTTAATAAATAAGCTTCTTGTAGAAAATGATGTAGAGATTTTTCCTATTGATTCAGAACATAGTGCAATATATCAATGTTTAAAAGGAGAGCACTATCAAGAAGTTAGAAGATTAGTTATAACTTCAAGTGGAGGAGCATTTAGGGATAAGACATTAGAAGAATTGGAAAATGTAACCGTTGAAGAAGCTTTAAAACATCCAAACTGGAAAATGGGTTCAAAAATAACTATTGATTGTGCAACGATGGTTAACAAGGGTTTAGAAGTGATTGAAGCGCATCATTTATTTAATTTTGATTACAATAAAATAGATGTTGTTATGCATTTAGAAAGTGTAGTTCATTCAATGGTTGAATTTAATGATGGTGGATTTAAAGCTCAAATTGGGATGCCAAATATGGAGATACCTATTTTATTTGCTTTAAGTAAAGGCCACCATTTACCAAAATACGATGCAAATTTGATGCTTAATAAACCTTTCTCTTTGAATTTTAGACCAATAGATTTTAAAAAATATGAAGCTTTATTGTTGGCATATGAAGTTGGTAAATTAGGTGGTAGTTATCCAATAGTTTATAATGCTGCAAATGAAGTGGCAGTTGAAGAATTTTTAAATAGGAAAATTAGTTTTTTATCAATTGTTAAAGTAATAAAAGAATGTATTAAAATACATGAAAAAGTAAATATATTTTCTTTAGAAGATATTATTAAAGTAGATAAAAGTACAAGGATTTTAGCTTATAAGATATGTAATAATATTATGGGAGGTAGAGTTTAGTGACATTAATTTGGTTTATATTAGGGTTATCAGTATTGATATTTATTCATGAACTAGGACATTTTACTTTTGCTAAACTTTTTGGCGTTTATGTTTATGAGTTTTCTATGTTTATGGGACCCAAACTTCTTCAATATAAAGGAAAAGAAACAAAATATACATTAAGATTATTGCCAATTGGAGGCTATTGTTCAATGGCAGGAGAACAAGATCAACAATCTCAAAGAAATGATGAAGAGATTGACAAAAATAAGATAGATGTTCCATTTGAAAGGACAATAAATGGTGTTTCTTGGTGGAAGAAGTTTGTAATTCTTGCTGCTGGCGCAACATTTAATATAATTCTTTGTTTTTTCTTGCTTGTAATTGTTTATGCTGGAAGTGGAGTTGCTAATACTAATCCAAATATAAGAGTTGTTGAAGATTCAATTCTTGAGCAAGCGGGTTTACAAACTGGAGATTTTGTAACATCAATAACAGGAAAACTTAGCGATGGAACAGAATACACACTTAATAATATTACTGATTTTTCACAAATTAGTGAGGTTATTGATAAAACAAATCCTAATCCAGATGAAATAAATGCAGTAGGAATGACACAATGCTTGGATTTTGAAGTCTTGCGCGATGGTGAAGCACTTTCTTATAATAATGTGTGTCGAACATTTACAACTTTTGAAGTTTCTCAAGGTAGCGATGGACTGGTAATATCAAAAATGGAGCCTATTTTTGGACTAGGACAGACAACAAGAGATGCGACTTTTAATGAAGTTATAACTAATGCTTGGAGTACTGAAAAGCAAATGGCTACACTGATATTTGATGCTCTAGGTACTTTGTTTACCAAAGACGGGTTAAATAATGTTTCTGGACCAGTTGGTATGTATGAATCAGCGGTATCATTTGCAAAAGATGGATTTTTATCGTTTTTATTATTTCTTGCAATGATAAGTGTAAATTTAGGAATAATTAATTTATTACCACTTCCAGCTTTAGATGGAGGAAGACTTCTTGTAATGATAATTGAAAAAATTTCAAGAAGAAAATTAAACTCTAAAATCGAGGCTATTATAAATGCCGTTGGCTTTATATTTTTAATAGGGTTTATAATATTAATAACAATCAAAGATATATTCTTTTAGTAATAGAAAACCTTCCAAAAAAGGAGTGGTAAGATGCAAGTTGAGATGGGGAAGTTTTTAAATTCTATTAATAGCGATGAAGAGGTTTTGAATGCCTTTTCTAATGCAAAATTAATAGAAGCTAAGATTAATAATAAAGCAGAGAAATTTAAGATACTTATAGAAATTCCTGAAATTTTAGATATAAAAATTTATCAAAAATTTAATGATAGTTTAAAAAAGTTTCCATACAAGTGTAATGTTACTTTTAAAGTTGCTAATCATGATAGTATAAATGAAGTAGCCGTTAATGTTTATTATAAACAATTTATTAATGAGCATTTACAAGGATTACCAATATTTGAGGCTTTAATAAAATTGAAACCAATTTTAGTTGGTCAACAAATAATAATCTATGTTAGTAGTAAAATACTACAAGAATCTATTTCTTCATTTAGTGAAGTCTTAAGAACTTCATTTAAAAATGCAGGTTTTTATCAACCTGTAGTTTTAGAACTTAAGCAACCAGATGAAGAAGAAGTTGAAAGAATTATTGAAGAAGAAAGACAAAGGCTAATTAAAAGTTCTCTTGAATTAGAAAAACAAAAGAATATAGTAGTAGATTCCAATAAGAAAAATACCTCTTTTTATAAAGAAAGAAATAATAATGTTATAGAAGTAGATTTATCAAGTATTAAAGACGATGATTCTAATGTCGCTTTTAGTGCTCGAATTTTTAAAATTGATGTTAGACAATTAAGGAGAGGTAACTTATATTTGATATATGTTACTGATGACAAAGACTCAATTTTAATAAAATTACGAGAGAACGCTAATTTTACTAATGAATTTCTTTCTTCATTGCAAGAAGAAATGCACATAAGAGCAACAGGAAAAGTAATATATGATCAGTTTGAACATGATTCAGTTTTTGATCCAAGGAAAATTGAAATATTAGATGTAAATGATGAAAGAATTGATGAAGAAATAGAAAAAAGAGTGGAACTTCATTTGCATACAAATATGTCAACTCTTGATGGAGTATGTAATATTGAAAAATATGTAAAAAGAGCAATAAAATATGGACATAAAGCTTTGGCAGTTACAGATCATGGTGTTGTTCAAGCATATCCAGATGCTCAAAATGCAATTAAAGGAACGGATTTAAAAATAATTTATGGAATGGAAGGATATATTGTTAATGAAAAACTACCAATGACCATAAATGATGCTAATATCAAACTTGATGATGCAGTTTTTACGGTAATTGATATTGAAACTACGGGGTTAAGTAATCGTTATGATGATATTATTGAAATTGGTGCTGTAAAAATTAAGAACGGTTTAGAAATTGATTCTTTTCACTCGTTTATTAATCCTAAAAAAAGATTAAGCAGTATTACAAAAGAAATAACGGGTATTACCGATGAAATGTTAATAGGAGCACCGTTATTTGAAGATATAGCTACCAACTTAAGAAAGTTTCTTCAAAATACAATCTTTGTGGCTCATAATGCGAGTTTTGATTTTGAATTTATAAATGAATTTTTTAAAAAACATACTAAGGAAGGAATTTATAATCCAGTTATTGATACTTTAAGTTTAGCAAGATCAATTTATCCTCATTTGAAGTCCTATTCTTTGGGATCTGTTTCAAGAAGTTTGAATGTTGCATACTTAGAAGATGAGGCTCACCGTGCAGATTATGACGCCAGAGTTTTATCAGAAGTTTTCGAAAGAATGAGACCTAAAATAATTAATGAATTGCATGTTTTATTTCATAATCAATTAGGGAGTTTATCTCCTGAAAATGCTTGGAGCAAGACATATCCAACGCATATGATTTTTTTGGTAAAAAATACTACTGGATTAAAGAATTTATATAATTTAGTGTCGTTATCACACACTAAATATTTTTCAGGTGTTCCACGTATACCAAGAGGAATAATTGAAAAATATAGAGAAGGGTTATTAATTGGTAGTGCTTGTTTCAATGGAGAAATATTTGAAATTGCTGCTAATCAAAGTAAAGAGAAATTAATTGAAGCAATAAAATTTTATGATTTTATTGAGATTCAACATCTAGATAATTATTCTTATTTGATTGATTCTAAAAGTATAGAAGGTTATGAAAAATTAAAAACTGTTCTAACAAGTTTAGTTGAAGAAGCTCAAAATCTTAATAAGATAGTTGTAGCTACTGGAGATTGTCATTATCTAGATCCTAAAGATAAGATATATAGAGATGTTTATATCGTAGCAAAGGCTAAAGAGGCAAGAAGACATCCATTATACGATTATCGAAATCCAACAAGAGAAAATCCAAATCAGCATTTTAGAACAACAAAAGAGATGTTAGAGGGTGTATCTTTCTTGGGTGATAAATTAGCTCATGAAATTGTTGTTACAAATACCAATAAGATTGCGGATATGATTGATACAATTTTACCGGTTCAAGATCAATTATATACACCAACACTACCAAATATTGATGCTCAAAAAGAGATAGAAAAACTATGTTATGATAATGCTAAAAGAATTTATGGAGACCCAATACCTAGTATTGTTTTAGAGCGTCTTGAAAAAGAGTTAGGCAAAATAAGAGATAACAAATTTGGAGTTATTTATTATTTAGCGTATCGCTTAGTCGAAAAGTCTAAAAATGATGGTTATTTAGTTGGGTCAAGAGGATCGGTTGGGTCTTCGTTGGTTGCTACTTTAAGTGGAATCACCGAGGTTAATCCTCTTCCTCCTCATTATTTATGTCCTGAATGCAAACATAGTGAATTTTTTAGCGATGGAAGTATAAAAAGTGGGTATGATTTGGACGATAAGATATGTCCTTTATGTGGGCATATGATGAGTGGTGAAGGGCATAATATTCCCTTTGAAACATTCCTTGGAATAAATGGTGATAAAGTGCCAGATATTGATTTAAATTTTTCTGGTGATTATCAATGGCAAGCTCACAATTATACAAAAGAATTACTTGGAGAAGATAATGTCTTTAGAGCGGGAACTATTTCAACTGTTGCTGAAAAAACAGCATTTGGTTTTGCAAGGAACTATTATTTTGATGAATTAAAAAGAGAACGAGTTCGTAATGCTGAATTAGCAAGACTTGCTCATTATTGTGAAGGAGTTAAAAGAACAACAGGACAACATCCTGGTGGTATAATTGTTATTCCTTTAGATAAAGATGTCCATGATTTTACCCCTGTTCAATATCCTGCTGATGATTTAACGGCTTCTTGGAAAACAACGCACTTTAAATTTGAAGCAATTCACGAAGAAATTTTAAAACTTGATATATTGGGTCATGATGACCCTACAGCTCTTAGAATGCTTAAAGATTTAACAGGAATCAATCCTGTAACATTGCCACTAAATGATCATAAAGTTTTATCATTATTTACTTCAACAGAGGCCTTAAAAGTAAAGCCAGATGATATATATAGTAATACAGGCGTTAGCGGGATACCAGAATTTGGCACTATTATTACCAAAAGAATTTTGGAAGACGCAAAACCACATAAATTTTCAGAATTAGTTCAAATATCTGGACTTGCTCATGGAACAAACGTATGGAAAGGTAATGCCCAAGATTTAATAAAAAGTGGTGTAGGAACCATTATGGATGTAATTGGTTGTAGAGATGATGTCATGACATATCTTGTTGAAAAAGGGTTGCCTGCTATTGATGCATTTAAAATAATGGAAAATGTTAGGAAAAAAGAAAGACAAATTACTAGTCAACAAGAGAATTTAATGCGTAATAATAATGTTCCTGAATGGTATATTGATTCTGCAAAAAAGATCCAGTATATGTTTCCAAAAGCTCACGCTGTTGCTTATGTTTGTATGGCTCTTAGAGTTGCGTGGTATAAAGTTTATCGTCCATTAGAGTATTATGCAACTTATTTTAGTGTTAGATGCCAAAGTTATGATTTAGAATCAATGATGATGACACATAAAGAATTAAAAGAAAGACTTCATAGGCTTTATGAAAATATTAATGATCGTTCGATTGATTCTCAAATACGAAATAAAGAAAAGGACTTAGAAGATGTAATTCTTATGTCATTAGAAATGGTGGCAAGAGGCTATAAATTTTCAAATATATCACTTGAAAAATCTGAAGCAAAACGATTTGCAATTGATTATGATAATAATGCTTTAATACCTCCTTTTGTGACTGTAGCTGGATTAGGAGAAGCAGTAGCAGAATCAATTATTAAGGCTAGAGCAGATCAACCATTTCTTTCTAAACAGGATTTTATAACTAGAACTAGTATTAATACTACTCAATTAAAATATCTTGAAAAAAAAGGAGTATTAGATTTTTTAGATGAAGAAGATCAACTGACTTTGAAATTATTCTAGAAAAAAAGTGGGTTCACTTAATTGTGACCCACTCTTTTTCTTAAAAGAAAACAGATATAATTATATTCCATAATGCAGATGGTTGACCACCAAGTCTTGGAAATAAATCATCGAAATCGCTGCAAAAAAGAAACATTGTTTCACCTCCTTTAACATAAAATAATTTTATTTTGAGGTGAAAACTATGTGATTATTGCAGACATTCTTCATTTTTTCTTTTGTTTACATAAGTGTGTAATGTATAATGGTTTTGTCTATAAATTTTTCAAATTAGTAGATGCATTATAGATAAGGAGAATATATAGTGAGACAAAAAAGTATTGCAGAACTAGAAGCAGATTATATAAAAAGAATTGCTAATGCTATAAGAGAGTTAAGAATACAAAGAAATATGACTCAAAAACAACTCGCAGAAAATATTTGCGAGCGTTCAACAATAACTCATATTGAAAGTGGTAGGATTAAATTGCCATCATTTACTACGTTACGCTTAATTTGTGATAAATTTGGAATAACAACTGATGAACTTTTTACACTTGCTTATGATGATGAAAGTGATTTTAATTTGTATAAAAAAATGAGGATGGATAGTCTAATTAAAAAATGTAATTACGAACAGGCAAATGAAATAATAAAAACTTTTAAAAAGGATGCAGTAGGATATTATGATATGCAATATTTGCTTTATGTAAAAGGAGTATTTTTTTCATCAAAGAAAAGCTATGAAAAAGCACGAACAACATTAAAAAAGGCAATGAAAATTACCAATATAAGTGATAATCGTAAGTATGTAACAATAAATGAGTTAAAAATTGCTTATGCACTATTAAATAATTTAATTAATAGTAAAGATATGAGTAAATTGCATAAAGAAAAAATTATGACATATGCACTAAAGATAAAAGATTCTTTAGATGAATATAATTATGAAATGAATTGTAAAGATGTAATAGCACTATATGCCAATATTGGAGATGTTTTTAGGTTTTGCAAAGAACAAGAGCATGCAGAATCATGTTTTGAAAAGGCAGAAAAAATATGTCTAGTTAGTGATAATTATGATGAATATGGGAGAATATTATTTTTGAAATCCATATGTTTTTTCTCATCACCAAACAAATATACTAGAGAGAAGATAATATTTAATATTGAACAATTATTTTCAGCAATTAAATATTTTGAAATTCTTAAAAAGAATACTTGGGTAGAATATATAAAGATATCATTATTAGATTTATTAAAATATAACTCTAAATTAAAGGAATTTCTTGATAGTGATTTAAACAGATTATATAGTTTTGAATTGCAAAAAAATGAATAATAGTGTAAAATCATAAAGCGTGGTGTTTTGTGGGGCTGTAGCTCACCTGGAAGAGCGCTTCCATGGCATGGAAGAGGTAGCGAGTTCGATCCTCGTCAGCTCCACCA
>Ga0265294_10000568_pt1 | contig 49333 bp, 43 predicted proteins | sample MunlanPumphouse3_FD_192504 | JGI IMG/M metagenome (GOLD analysis project Ga0265294, IMG submission 192504) | Groundwater microbial communities from a municipal landfill in Southern Ontario, Canada - Pumphouse #3 | ecosystem: Environmental > Aquatic > Deep subsurface > Groundwater | place...
ATATATTTTAATGATTTTGATTATAATATAATTAATGAAATACGTAATTTAAAAAATATTAAATTGTTAGGAATTGGAACAAATTTAACATGTTATGGAGCTGTTATTCCAACAAAACAAACTTATGAATTACTAAATGAAATAAAAAATAATATAGAAAAAATGTATAAAATTAAGTTAGAAGTTATTAGTGGGGGTAATTCTTCCTCAATCTATTTATTAGATGGAAAAATTCCTGATTTTATTAATCAATTAAGAATTGGTGAGGGGTTTGTATTAGGTAGAGAAACAGCATTTGGAAGAAATATTGAAGGAATGCATGATGATATTTTTACTTTAGAAGTTGAAATAATTGAATTAAAGAATAAACCAACAATACCATTTGGTGAAATTGGTGTAGATGCTTTTGGAAGAAAATTGAAATATGTTGATAAAGGAATAATTAAAAGGGCTATTTTAAATATTGGAAAGCAAGATGTTTCTTGTGAGTATTTAATACCGCCTAAAGGAGTAAATATAATAGGGTCTAGTAGTGATCACTTAATTGTTGAAATAGTTAGTGGGAAATATGGAATTGGTGACAAAATAGTATTTAAACTAAATTATGGAGGCATTTTAGGATTAATGACATCATCTTATGTGGAGAAGGTTTATGAATGAAATATATAGACAAACATGGGCGGAAATAAATTTAGATAATCTTGCATATAACTATAATAGTATTAAAAATTATCTTAATAATAAAATTGTGATTCCGATAATTAAAGCTAATGCATATGGACATGGGGATATAAAAGTCATGGAAAGGCTATATAAGGAAGGTGTACGTATTTGTGGGGTTTCTCTTTTAGAAGAAGCTCTACTTTTAAGAAATATATTTTCAGATATAGTAATTATTATGTTAGGACCAGCTCTTGAAAAGGATTTAAAAATTTGTTCTGACAATAGAATTGATATAACCATTTATAATGAAGATATATATGAATTAGTATTAAAGTGTGATTTTAATTTGAATTGTCAATTTAAAATAGATAGTGGTATGTCAAGATATGGAATTAAAGATATTAATAAAGCTGTGAAAATGGTTAATTTATTAATGGAAAAGGATAATATTAATCTTCGTGGTATTTACACTCATTTTGCAACTGCTGAGGATAATAAAGAATTTTATAATAAACAAATAGAAGTTATGCAATTAGTTTTATCAAAACTAGATAAGTTACCATCAATGGTACACATGTCTAATTCAGCATCTATTTTACAATTTGAAAATGATTATGATTTTACTACACATGTAAGATTAGGAATTTCCTTATATGGTTCTTTACCAGTTTCTTTTGGCATAAATTTAAAACCTGTTATGAGATTATGTACTAAAATAGTTCAAATAAAAAAATTAAATCCTGGTGACTGTTTGGGATATGGGATAACATATTGCCCAAATAAGCCTGTCTATGTTGCTACGCTTCCAATCGGTTATGCTGATGGGATTTGGAAGGCTTATAAAAAGGGGTATGTAGAAATAAATAATAAAAAATACAAAATAATTGCAACTATTTGTATGGATGTTTGTTTTGTAAAAGTTGATAAATCTATCAAAATCGGAGATGTTGTCACAATTTTTGGAGGGTTAATTCCTGTAGAAGTTGTTGGTTCAACTGTAAAAACTAATAGTTATGAGATATTTACATCAGTATCTTACAGAGTTCCTAGAATATATGTAGAGGAGAAATAAATATATGATAAAAGTTAATTCTGAGATTGGAAAACTAAAATCAATATTATTACATAGGCCAGGAAAAGAGTTAGAAAACTTGACTCCTGATTTGCTTGAGAAATTATTATTTGATGATATTCCTTATTTAAAAGTAGCCCAGGAAGAACATGATGTTTTTGCTGAAAAGTTAAGAAAAGAAGGAGTAGAGGTTTTATATGTTACTGATATGATATCTGAAGCATTAGAAGCACATCCAGAAATTATTTCTGAATTTATCAATGTTTTTATTGAAGAGTCCAATGTTAAATCTAATTCAATTAAATCTAAATTATTTCAATATTTAGTGAATTTGTCTCCAAAAGAAATGATATATAAAATGATTGAGGGAGTAAAAAAACAAGAAATTGTTTTAGGGAAAAAAGGGTCAATAATTGATATGTTGGAAGATGAATATCCATTTTATACAGACCCAATGCCAAATATTATGTTTCAAAGAGATCCATTTTCTAGTGTTGGTACAGGTGTGGCAATTAGTAGTATGCATACTGATGCAAGACAAAGAGAAACAATATTGTCTGAATATATTTTAAAGTATCATCCAAGATTTTATAATGATAAGCCTAAATTATATTATGAAAGGCTAAGTAAATATTCAATAGAAGGTGGAGATATTCTAATATTAAATAAAAATGTTATTGCTATTGGAATTTCTAGTCGAACTGATCCAAGAGGAATCGAAAAACTTGCTGAAAAGATTTTTAGTGATGATTCAGAATTTAATACAATTTTAGCTTTTAATATTCCAAAAATCAGAGCTTTTATGCATCTGGATACTGTTTTTACACAAGTGGATTATGGTATATTTACGATACATCCAGAAATTGAAAAAGTATTAACTGTATTTGAAATTGTCAAAACAGGAAAGGGAACTTTCAATATTATAAAAATAGTTGAATCATTAGAAACAGTGTTATCAAAACATTTAAATAGAAAAGTTTCATTAATTCGTTGTGGTGGTAAAGATATTATTACTAGCATTAGAGAACAGTGGAATGATGGAGCTAATACACTTGCAATTTCACCAGGGAAAGTTATAGTTTATGATCGAAATTATGTAACAAATAAATTATTAACTGATGCCGGTGTTGAAGTTTTAGAAATTAAATCAAGTGAATTATCTCGTGGTCGTGGAGGACCACGATGTATGGCAATGCCATTACAAAGAGAAGATATTTAAAGGAGTATTTATGAATTTAAAAAACAGAAGTTTATTAACTTTACTTGATTATACGCCAAAGGAAATTAAGTATCTAATTTCATTAGCAAAGAAACTAAAAAAAGAGAAACGTAAAGGTAAGATAAACAAAAGTCTTTTTGGTAAGAATATTGTTATTCTTTTTCAAAAAGATTCTACAAGAACACGTTGTGCTTTTGAAGTTGCTGCAATGGATTTAGGAATTGGAGTTACATATATTGGACCAACTGGCTCACAAATGGGAAAAAAAGAGTCTGTTAAGGACACTGCTAGAGTTTTAGGAAGAATGTATGATGGAATTGAATTTAGAGGATATTTACAAAGCGATGTAGAGATATTGGGTAAATATTCTAATGTACCAGTATGGAATGGTTTAACTGATACTTATCATCCTACACAAATTCTTGCAGATTTATTGACTATAAAAGAAAAATTTAAAAAATTAGAAGGCATTAAATTAGTATATTTAGGTGATGCAAGAAATAATATGGGAAATTCTTTAATGATTGGGTGTGCTAAAATGGGAATGCATTTTGTTGGTTGTGCCCCAAAAGGGCTTTGGCCTTCTCCTGATTTAATAAATACTTGTCAAGATATAGCTAAAGAAACAGGAGCCATTATAGAGTTTATGGATAAACCTTTAGAAGCAACAAAAGATGCCGATGTTTTGTATAGTGATGTTTGGGTTTCCATGGGTGAGCCAAAAGAAGTATGGAAAGAGAGAATTCAACTTCTTCATCCATATCAAATTAATAAGAAATTAATAGGAAATGCTAAAGAAGATGCCATATTTATGCATTGCCTTCCTGCATTTCATGGGATGGATACGGTGCTTGGGAAAGAGATTGCAGCTGAATTTGGATCTTTTTATCAAGAAGTAAAAAATGGAGAGATGGAAGTTACAGATGAGGTGCTTGAATCTTCACAAAGTGTTGTTTTTGATGAGGCAGAAAATAGAATGCACACAATTAAAGCTGTTATTTTATCAACTATGGGGAAATAATATGGGAAGATTTGTTATTTCTCTTGGAGGGAATGCTTTAGGCAATAATGCTGAAGAACAACAAAAACTATTAGAAAAAGTTGCAGAGGCTATTGTTCCTTTAATTGAAAAAGGTGAGGATATAGTTATTGTTCACGGAAATGGTCCTCAAGTTGGAATGATTAATTCAGCATTTTCCGCTTTAGATGTGTCTAATCAAATGCCTTTTGCTGAATGTGGTGCCATGTCTCAAGGTTATATTGGTTTTCATATTCAAAAAGCTTTACAAAATATTTTAAAACAAAAGAAAATTGATAGAAATATTGTGACTCTTGTTACTCAAGTATTGGTAGATAAAAATGATCCGGCTTTTTTAACACCAACAAAACCAATTGGATCTTTTTATAATAAAGAAGAAGCTGATTTTATTGCAAAAGAAAAAAATTATGTGATGAAAGAAGATTCTGGGAGAGGATATAGGCGAGTTGTTGCAAGCCCCAAACCTATTGATATCATTGAAAAAGAAAGTATTCTTTCTTTACTTGAGAAACATCATATAGTAATTGCTGCAGGTGGAGGCGGAATTCCTGTTATTGAGGATAAGGGAGTTTATAGAGGAATTGATGCAGTTATTGATAAGGACTATGCTAGTGCAAAGATGGCTGAGATTATTTTAGCTGACGAATTAATTATTTTAACTGCTGTAGATTTTGTTTATATTAACTATAATAGTATAAATCAAGAAAAAATTAATAAAGTAACATTAATTAAATTGAAAAAATATATTGAAGAAGGACATTTTAAAGAGGGTTCAATGCTACCTAAAGTTTTAGCTTGTATGGATTTTGTAGAAAAAACAAAACGAACAGCGATTATTGCTTCTTTGGATAATGCTGCTTTAGCGTTTGAAAAAGAACAAGGAACTAAAATTATATATTAAAAAAAGGAGATTATAAATCTCCTTTTTATTTAGTAATATATTTAATTAATAATTTAATTGTTGCGTCTACACCATCTTTATGAGTTCGTTCCATTCCATGAGATGCAGCAACTCCTGGTCCTACTAATGCACCTTTGATATCATTTCCTGCTCTGTAAGCTGCTGACACATCAGAACCATAATATGGATAAACATCAATACCATGATTAAGTTTTTCTTTTTCAGCAATCTGAATTAATTCGTTTGTAATATTAAAATCATATGGTCCTGAAGAATCTTTAACACAAATTGAAACATCATATTCTGTACAATTTAAGTCCTTTCCTACACAACCCATATCTACAGCAATTAATTCATCTGTTTCTGGAATATTACTTCCTCCATGTCCTGTTTCTTCATATGTTGAAAATAGAAAATTCAAATTAGAATTAGGTATAATATTTTTTTCATTGATATAATCTATAATAGTAAATAATATCGCAACACTAATTTTATCATCTAAAAATCTTGACTTGATAAAGCCGCTGTCAGTAATAGTTGTTTTGGGGTCAAGAGCAATATAGTCCCCAGTATTAATTCCTAAATTTAAAACTTCTTTTTTGTTTTTTACTACTTCATCTATTCTAATGTGCATATTTTCTTCATTTCTAGGAGAAGTAGATGCATCTTTATAAACGTGTGATGAAGGAGAGTTTGATAAAAATGTACCACGATATTTTTTACCTTTTCTAGTAATGATTGTGCAATATTCTCCGTCATATGTTGCTAATTGCGGACCACCTAAAACACTAAAAATTAATGTTCCATCAGATTTAATACTTCTTACCATTGCTCCTAAAGTATCTATGTGAGCCGTGAAAGTAATTGTGTGATCCGTTTTTCCTTTCAGAGGAACAATTATATTTCCTTTTTTATTTTTATGATAAGCTAGTTTCCTTTTTTTTAATTCATTTTCTATAAAACTAGCTATTTCGATACTGTATCCAGTAGGACTAGGTATTTCTAAAATTTTTTTAGCAAATTCTAATGTATTATTCATTTGTTTTCTCCTTTAAATATTTTAATATTTCTTGCAATTCTTGTTTTGAAAAGACATATTTTTTATTGCAATAATTACATACTGTTTCTGCAGTTTCATCTTCGATAATCATTTCTTCAATTTCTTTTGCTCCTAAAGAAATAATTCCTTTTTTAAAGTGATTTTTATTACAGCTACATTTAAAAATAGGTTTTATTTCTTCCAGTGTTTTATAATCTGGAAAAAGATGTTTTAATATTTCATGAGGATTTTGTATTGAAGAAAATAGATTGCTAATATTATATATTTCTTCAAGTTTAGATTTAAGGAAAGTAATTACATTTTCAGAATAATTTGGCATTAGCTGAATCATTATTCCTCCGGGATTATCTAAATTAGAGAGACCAATAAAAGTCACAATTTGTTCACTGTTGATATAGTAGTCCATAAAATTATCTTGTATTAAGGGATATTGTAAAGGAATCGTAGAACTATAAAGATTTTTAAGATCTAAATCTTTAATGATATCAATAATCCCATTATTTCCCAATGTTTTAAATTCATTAATTTCATCGTTTTGTAAAATAACAGAAGGATTATCTACATAACCTCTAACAATTCCAAAACTATTAGTATCAACAACAACATTTCCAATAGGTCCTTTTCCATTTAATTTAATAGTTAATCCTTGGTCCCCTTTTAAAGTCCCTCCCATTAGTATTGCCATAGATAATACTTTTGATAAAACCAGTCCAGAATTAGATGACAGTTTATGAAGTTTATCTGCCTTTTTATATACTAATCTTGTTTTTGTTATATATACTCTTATTTGATTGTCTAAAGCTAAAGCTTTAATTAAAATATCCATCTTATTCACCTTTCATAATTATAACATAATTTAGGAAGTTTAGTAATATAAAACATTTCTAAAATTGTTAAATTTATGTTATACTATTAATATATTTAAAGGAGATATTATGGATAGAATAATAGTAAAAGGTAAATTTGACAAAAAAATAAATAAAAAATATTATAGATTCCATGCATTTCATAAATCTATATCAATTTATATGGTTATTTTATTAGGTATTGCGGTTTTATATATGGCCATATCTACAACAGTAAGAGCTAATGAAGAAATATCAAGTACAACAATTATATTTACGTGGGTTTTAGCTTCGTTTACTTTTTTGTTTGCTCCTGTATTAATGCTTATGGGAATTAATAGAAATGTTTCAAAAGAATCAAAAATTAGAGAAGATTCTGTAGAAACTGTTATAATAACTAAGGCAAAAATCGAAAGAAAAATAGAAGGCAAAGAGGGTAGTTTGGTATTTGGATGGACAACAATTGATGCAGCCTATGAAATGGAAGATATGTTTTTATTATATGTTAATAAAGATGCGGCTATTGTTTTAGGTAAGGAGTACTTTATTGAAGGAGATAACGAAACTCTAAGAAAAATGATTAATTATTGTATGGTTCCTGGAAAAAAAGGGAAAATAAAATTTAAATCATATTTGAAAAAAAACAAAAAGAAGCATAAAGAAATAACTAATAATATGGAGAAATTAAATGATTAATTCGCGTGAATATGAAGCCTATATGAAGGAAAATAATGATTTTCTTCAAGCTTTTCAAAATATAAATTCACTTACTTATATTAGGTTATCTAATTTAATAAAATTATTAAATATTATTGTTGATATGGACAAAAGAAAAAAGAATATAAGTGATGAATTAGAAATTATTTTTGATTCTGGATTTACTTTTTTATCTGATCAAATTGAAGATATAAAAATATATTTTAATAATTTTTTTGATGAAGATTTTGATTTACTATTTAAATATGAACATTTAATTAATGTTTATTTAACATATGAAGATTTAATGGTTTCTATTAAGGAACAAAGTGTATTAGATGCGGATACAAAAAAAACAATTGAACATATATTATTTGAAATAGAAGATGTGTTAAAGTATAGAAAAGAATTTGTAAATGAAAAATATCAAGAATTTGATGAAGTAATTCAAGATATTTCCAATAGATTTCCCAATGTAAAAATAACTTTAGAAATTTTTGAGGAAATATATGATCAATTAGCAAATTAAAAGACGCAAAATTGCGTCTTTTTTTACTTTAATTATATTATTTGTTTCGCATATGAGGAAATAGAAGAATATCTCTAATAGAATCAACATTAGCAAGCAACATACAAGTTCTGTCAATTCCAATTCCTAAGCCTCCTGTAGGTGGCATACCATATTCTAAAGCTTCAATAAAATCTATGTCCATTTCATTTGCTTCATCATTTCCAAGTTCTTTTTCTTTCAATTGTTTTTCAAATCTTTCTCTTTGATCGATTGGATCATTTAATTCAGTAAAAGCATTTGCATATTCTTTTGTATTGATAAATAATTCAAATCTTTCTGTGAATCGTGAATCTTTTGAACTCTTTTTAGCAAGTGGACTAATATCAAGAGGGTGTCCGTATAGGAAAGTTGGTTGAATTAATTTATCTTCAACATATTTTTCAAAAAATAAGTTTACTATGTGACCAAAAACTTTTTCATGTTCTTTAAGCTTTATGTTATGCTTTTTTGCAAGAGATATTGCTTCTTCATCAGATACTGTAAAAAAATTGATTCCAGTTTCTTCTTTGATTGCATCTACCATATGAATTTTTTTAAATGGTTTTGAAAAATCAATAGTAACTTCTTGGTAATTTATAATATTAGTATTAAGTAAGTTTGTAGTTAAGTGTCTAAACATGCTTTCAATAATTTCCATCATACCTTCCATATCAGAATATGCTAAATATGCTTCAATGGTTGTAAATTCAGGGTTGTGAGTAGAATCCATTCCTTCATTTCTAAATAATCTGCCAATTTCATAAACTGCTTCCATTCCACCAACAATAAGTTTTTTAAGAGGTAATTCAGTAGCAATTCGTAGATAAAAATCCATATCAAGAGTATTATGATGTGTAATAAAAGGACGGGCAGTAGCGCCTCCTAAAATTGGTTGTAAAATTGGCGTTTCTACTTCAACAAATCCTCTAGCATCAAAAAAGTTTTGAATGCTTCTAATAATTTTAGGTCTTAAAAAAGCAATTCTTCTAGATTCATCATTCATTATCAAATCTACATAACGGTGTCTTCTTGCTTCTTCTTTATCTTGTAAACCATGAAATTTTTCTGGTAATGGGCGAAGTGCTTTAGATAGATGAGTATATTTAGTAGCTTTAATTGATAATTCTCCCATATCGGTTTTTATTATTTCACCTTCAATTCCAACAATATCTCCTAAATCAGATTTTCTATAAAGATTATATTGATCAACACCTAACATATCTTCTCTTAAATATATTTGAATTTGGCCAAATTTATCTTGAATATGCATAAAACCAGCTCTGCCTTTTCTTCTTTTAGTCATTATTCTTCCAGCGATTATAGCAGTTTTATGTAATTCTAGTAATTCTTCTTTAGTATTGTTTTCATATTTTGTTCTAATTTCTTTTGAATTTGATGTTCTTTTAAATGAAGAACCAAATGGATCTATACCCATTTCTTTTAATTCGTTCATTTTTTCTCTTCTAACAATTTCTTGGTCGGTAAGATTATTTTCATTATACATATATTCACCTCATTTATTTTAATTAATAATTGTATTAATGTATTATAACATATTTTTGATAATTATCAATTGATTTTGTTTTGAGATAAGCAATAAACATGTTATAATTTATAAGAGGTATTTTATGGTATTTGTATATTGTTCAGTGGGAATAGTTGTAATATATATTGTGTTTATGTATTTAATTAAACCTGCAATTATTAATAAAAAAATAATTAGTAATATTTCTCTTCTTAAAGAAGATTATGAATTTTCTTTTTGGAGATCTGATAATATAAATTATGATTATATAATAAAAACTAATACAAATAAATTGCTAATAAAAGTTTTACTAGTTCCTTCTAATTCTTCAATTACTGTTAATTCTAGAAATACTTGGAATTTATCTTGGGGAGGAATAAGAAAAAATAAAGGAAGACATAAGAGAAATAATAAAATTCTTGAAAGAATGATAAGTTTTCTTAATATGAAAGTAAAGGAAGAAGATATAAAAGTAATTTATATATATAAAACCACCGAAAAAATTCAAAAACATTTGAATGAATCTGAAATAGAAATATTTGGATATGGGGAATGGTGTTATGATTACAAAATAACTTCGCATAAAACTCTGATTAAAGATTTTTTTAAACTTAAGGAGAATTAAAATATGAAAAAAATGATATTTGTTTTATTGACGATATTTTCTATGTTGTTGATATCTGGTTGTAGTCGTTCAACAAAGGCTGAAATATATGCCACAGTTTATCCTGTGGAATTTATAGTTAAGGAAATTGCTAAAGAAGAGTTTACGGTTGCAAATGTTTATCCTAGAGGTTCAAATGTTCATGATTATGAATTATCTATCAAAACAATTGCTAATATGACTGAAGCTAAGGCTATATTTTATATTGGTCTAAATTTAGAACCAGCTATTTGTAATGGAGTTAATTCTACTTTTAAAAATGTAAATACCGTTGCTTTAACCGAAGGCATGGCGGGATTAATTTCTGGAAGTGATCATGACCATTCAAGTGAGGCACATGCTGAAGATGAAAATGTGATTAAGTATTATGATCCTCATGTTTGGACTGATCCTCTTAAGATGATTCATATGACTAACCTTGTTAGAGATGAATTAATAAATTTAAAGCCAGAAAAAGAGGCATTTTTTAGAGAAAACGCATCAGCATTAATGATTAAATTATCGGATTTAGATTTTAAACTTAATAGCACAATTAATGATGATAATGTATTATATAAAGTAATTATGGTAGATCACAATGCATATAATTATTGGAGTAGATACGGACTAGAAATATTAAAAACGAGACAAACAAATGACACAACGGAAGTATCTCCTGCCGAGTTTCAAGCAATAGTGCAGTTAGCCAAAGAACATAATTTAAAATATATTATTACAACTAAAAATGAAGCTGGAAATGAAGAATTAATTAATAAAATTGTTCAAGAAATACAAGGTGAAAAAATAGATATGCATAATCTTTCAACAATCACCATATTAGAATATGAATCAAAAGAAAATTATTTTACAATTATGGAGAACAATATTAAAGTACTTGAAAAAGTTTTGCCAAGAAACTAGAAGTAATCGTCATTTATGACGATTTTTCTTTTACATTTTAAAGTTAAAAAGACTTGCCTTTTAGACTTGAATATAGTATAATAACATAGCATTTAGGAAAGATGCTGATATGGTGGGGTAGCGAAGAGGCTAAACGCGGTGGACTGTAAATCCACTCTCTCAGAGTTCGGCAGTTCGAATCTGTCCCCCACCACCATTTGATTTAATTAATGTAGGGCTATAGCCAAGCGGTAAGGCAACGGACTTTGACTCCGTCACTCGATAGTTCGAATCTATCTAGCCCTGCCATTTTAAGATATAAAACCCCTTATATTTATAAGGGGTTTTAATTTATAACTATTTACAAATATATATTTTTCGGGTATACTTAATATAATAATAATTTACGAGGAGCAATATGGAAACTTTAAAATTGGAAGATAATAATACAAAAATGATTGCTCACCGAGGACTAAGTGGGTTGGAAAAAGAAAATACAGCTGTTGCTTTTATTGCTGCTGGTAACAGAAGTTATTATGGAATTGAAACAGATATTAGATTAACTAAAGATGGTGAGTTTGTTATTAGTCATGATGATAATTTAAAAAGAGTAGCGGGGATTGATATGAATATATCTAACTCAACTTACGATGAGTTAAGCACTATTTGTCTTTTTGATTTAGAAACAGGAATACCAAAGAATTATTTAAAAATACCAACATTAATTGAGTATTTAGAAATTTGCAAGAAATATGATAAAAAAGCTATTATTGAAATTAAAGAATTATTTTTAGAAAAGGATATTATTCGTTTAATTGAGTTAGTAAAAAAATATAATTATATAAAAAATACAATTTTTATTAGTTTTTATTTAAAAAATTTACAATTAGTTCGAAAGCAAGATTCTGATGTTTCGCTTCAGTTTTTAACAACAGATTTAAATAATAATATAATTAATGAAATACGAAAAATCAATGCGGGTATTGATATAGAATATCATATCCTTTCCAAAGAACAAGTTGAATTATGCCATCACCATAATATTGCTGTTAATGTATGGACTGTAAATAACCCAATTGTTGCCTTGATGTTGATTACTTGGAATGTAGATTTTATAACTACTAATATATTAGAATGAGTTATAAAAAAATAATCTATTTGTTACTAACTGTGATTGGGGTTTGTGGCCTTGTGAGTTTGTTTTTTCTTGTGGCAAGTTATGAGAATATAAGTGACTTTATGAAAATTTGGGGATTTATCATTATTGGCTATTTATCGGTTTTTTTGTTTGCTATTGGATTTTATAAATTGAAACATTAAAAGATATTTATTTTCAAATATCTTTTTTTGGTTATTTATTGTATAATTAAAATGAGGTGATATATTGAGTTTACAAAAGAGTGATTTTGAGATTTTTCAGTTAATTGAAAAAGAAAAAGCAAGACAAAATGATAATATTGAATTGATTGCATCAGAAAATTTTGCATCAAGTTCGGTTATGGAAGCCCAAGGATCTTTATTAACAAATAAGTATGCTGAGGGATATCCTGGAAGAAGATATTATGGTGGTTGTGAAGTAGTTGATGAGATTGAGGATTTAGCAAGAGAAAGATTAAAAAGATTATTTAAAGTTAAATACGTTAATGTTCAACCACATTCTGGTAGTCAGGCAAATATGGGTGCTTATAGGGCTTTGTTGGAAAATGGTGATACAGTTTTAGGTATGGCTTTAGATCATGGTGGACATTTAACTCATGGGAATCCTCTTAATTTTTCTGGAATTGATTATAATTTTGTATCTTATTTTGTTTCCAAAGAAACTGAAGCTATTGATTATAATGAAGTTGAAAGAATTGCTATGGAATGTAAACCTAAGTTAATTGTAGCTGGTGCTAGTAATTATTCGTTAGCAATTAATTTTAAAAAATTTAAGGAAATTGCAGATAAGTGTGGTGCTTTTTTGATGGTTGATATGGCACATATTGCTGGATTAGTAGCGGCTGGTATCCATGAGAGTCCTATTCCATATGCCGATATAGTTACAAGTACTACACACAAAACTTTACGGGGTCCAAGAGGGGGAATAATTCTTACAAATAGTTTTGATATATACAAAAAGATAAATAGAGTTGTTTTTCCAGGGATTCAAGGCGGGCCTTTAATGCATGTTATTGCTGCAAAAGCAGTTGCATTTAAAGAGGCATTAAGTAATGAATTTATTATTTATCAAAAGCAAGTTGTAAAAAATGCAAAATATTTAGCAGAAAATTTAAGGAAACTTGGTTATGTAATTGTAAGTGGTACAACAGATAATCACTTGTTTACAATAAATGTGAAAAAAAGTGTAAATATCACAGGTAAGATTGCTCAAGAAGTTCTGGATTCTGTTGGAATTACAACTAATAAAAATACAGTTCCCTTTGATGATGAAATGCCTATGGTTACAAGTGGAATTAGAATTGGAACTCCGAGTGTTACTTCTAGAGGTATGAAAGAAAAGCAAATGGAAGAAATTGCTTTACTTATTGATGAAACTTTAAAAAACTATAACAACAAAGAAATATTAAAAAGAATTAAAATTAAAGTATTTAATCTTACAAAGAATTTTCAAGTTTATAAATAATTTTTATGTTGTTTTTTCAATGTTTTTGAAAAAAACTAGTAATTAAATAACTTTGAAAATTCTTTATTTAATAGTTGTAATATGATAATATAAAAAAAAGATGGTGAATTTATGAAAAGTATTAATGAAAGATCATTAGAGTTACATGAAAAAAATATTGGTAAATTAGCAATTGTCTCAAAGGTTCCACTTGAAAATTCTGCTGATTTATCTTTGGCATATTCTCCTGGAGTGGCTGCTCCGTGTGTAGAAATTCATAAAAATACTGAAGATGTATATAAATACACTTCAAAAGGAAATATGGTTGCTGTTATTACTGATGGTTCTGCAGTTTTAGGATTAGGAAATATTGGACCGTTAGCAGCTCTTCCAGTAATGGAAGGGAAGTGTTTGTTATTTAAAAAATTTGCAAATGTTGATGCAGTTCCAATTTGTTTAAACACTCAAGATCCTAAAGAAATAATTAATATTGTAAAAAATATTTCTCCAACATATGGAGGCATCAATTTGGAAGATATTTCTTTTCCAAGATGCGTAGAAATTGAGGAAACTTTAAGAAAAGAATTAGATATTCCTCTTTTCCATGATGATCAACATGGGACAGCGATTGTTGTTTGTGCAGCTTTAATAAATGCCTGTAAACTAGTAAAAAAAGATTTTAAAGAATTAAATATTGCTTTAAGTGGATTGGGTGCTGCAGGCAGTGCTATTGCTAAATTATTAAAGCAAATGGGAGTTAATAAAATTTATGCTGTTAATTCAAGGGGAGCAGTTAGTAAACTTAATGATAACAATATATTGATTAATAAATTGCTCGATGAGAAAATTATTGATTCTTTTGATTTTAAAAATTCGGGATTGAAAGAAATTATTAAAAATACAGATTGTTTTATTGGTGTTAGTATTAAAGATGTTCTAACAATAGATATGGTTAATTCAATGGCAGAAAAGCCAATAGTATTTGCACTTGCTAATCCTGATCCTGAAATCTCGTATGAAAATGTAAAAAAAACAAAAGCATTTATATATGCAACAGGTAGAAGTGATATATCTAATCAAATTAATAATGTTCTTGCTTTTCCAGGAATTTTTAATGGAGTGTTAAGAGCAAAAAGCAAAAAAATTACTGATGAAATGTTTGAAGCAACCGCAATTGCAATTGCTAATTTGTTAGATGAAAGAGATTTAACAAAAGAATATATTATTCCATCACCTTTTGATAAAAGGGTAATGCATGCTGTAAGTGATGCTGTTTATAAGAAGGCAAAAGAACAAGGGATTTGCCGTTAGGGAGTTAAGTTATGAGATATCGTCTAGAAAAAGATAAAATAGGAGAGTTAAAACTTCCAGCAGAAGCTTATTATGGCATTCATACTGGTAGAAGTAAAGAAACGTTTGCTCTTACTAAACATGGTTTAAATCGTCAAATGATTAAGGCACTTTCAAATATTAAAAAATCAGCTGCTAAAACTAATTATCAAATTGGGCTATTGGATAAAAAAGTTTCTGAAGCAATAATTTTAAGTTGCGATGAAATTTTAAATGGAAGATTACATGGACAGTTTATTACAGACTTAATACAAGGTGGATCAGGAGTAAGTATGAATATGAATGCCAATGAAGTTCTTGCTAATAGGTCAAATGAGATGCTAGGCGGGAAAAAAGGTGTTTATGATTTAGTGCATCCTATCAATGATGTAAATTTAAATCAATCTAGTGCAGAAGTTGTTTTACTTGCTGGAAAAATGACAAGTATCAAATTAATAAAAAAACTCCTTACGGAGGCAAAAAAATTATCCAATTCTTATGGGTCACTTATTTCTAATATGAAATCTCAAAAGGATGATCAATTTTCGATTGTTAATGAATTTAAGGCTTTTAAGAATTCTTTAGATAGAGATATTAAAAAAGTTGATAAAAGTTTAGAATATTTTCATGAAATTAGTATTGGCTCAAGTTATTTTGAAACTAAAAAGCGTGTTGAAGGGAATTATATTAAATTATTTATAAAAAATTTAAATGATAATATTGGTGAAAATTTTATCCAAAGCAAAGAGATAATTGATAATTCAAGAAATTTAGATTGTTTTGTAATAGCTTCTTCAGCATTAAGGAATTTGGTAATTAATTTGTCTAAATCTTCTTTTGATATGAGAAAGATGATTGAGGATAAGAAAATATCTATACCACAAGTTTATGAAACAATGACTTCAGGTGAAATTAATCCGGTCGTTTTAGAAATGGTTAATCAAATATCTTTTTATGTTATGGGAAATGACATAACAATTGCAAGATCGGTCGAAGCAGGAGTATATGAAAAGAATATTTATTTACCAATGATATTTGCGTGTTTATTTGAGATGATTAATTTAAGCAGAAGGACAATTAGAACCTTAAGAGAAAAAGTAGTAGATGGTATTATTATTTTATAAAGTAAAAGGCGCATATATATGCGCCTTATTTTATAATAAAAATTTCATCATTTTTAATGCTTCATAATAATCTTCTGTGTGGTAATTAATTCTATCGGTTCCAAATAGAGTAGCTCCCGGATAGAATGAAGCTTTATATGCATCGTTAAAATTTTTATATTGTATTTCTATATCAAATGAATCAGGAAGTTTAATAATATTTTGTTTTAGGTCTTTTTTTGCTAAGCTCTTTTTTACTTTTTCCTGTATTTCTTTGTTTGTTAGATTTGGATGTCTTGATATTACAGCTCCATGGACACCTTCTTTAGTTGCAACAACTTCAATATTTTTATTAATTGATTGAACATTTCTTGTTAGTAAAGCATCTCCGCTTAAGAATACTACAGGAACTCGTAAGTATGCTGCATAAAAGGCATTGATTAAAAATTCACTAGCCAGTATACCATTAATTTTAATATGGTGGATTTGTGTATTCATTGTATGAGACAAAGGATTACCATCTGATCTTGAAGGGCTATGATACCCAATAAAGATAACTGCATCAAATGAATTATCAAGAGAAGCCATCATTGAACAAGGACCGCCTTCCCAACCCCGATGTAGTTTTACATACTCAGGCAGTTCTTCAAATAAAATATTTCTAGCGTTATCATGTGCATCTTTAACTAAAATTTCAGTTGCTCCAGCTTCCTTAGCACCTAAACAAGCTCTTTTTACTTCTTCTGTCATTTGCTTTCTAAAAGTAGAATAATCATCTCCTGGTACAGTTTCTTTCCAATTAGCGATATTATTTACGCCTTCAATATCAGCACTAATATAAATTTTCAATTAAATCACCCTTTCTTTAATTTGAATTTTTATTCTATATATATATTATAATATAAAGATGCTTTAAAACAAATAATTATTTTTATTTTAATGATTTCGTGGTATAATATAAGATATATCGTAGTGGAGGTAAAAAAATGTCTGAAAAAGATTATGAATTTAAAAATGAAGAAGTTAAAGAAGAATTAGAAACGGCACAACCAGAGACAGAGCCGGAAGTTGTTATGGATGACTCATTAGTCAATTTTGAACCAGCAGTGAAGGTAAATGTTAAGTTTGATTTTAAAACTTTAAAATATGCAAATTTATATATAACAAATTTTAAGAGAAAAGCATATATTACAAATATAATATTTTCTGCAGTTGCTCTAGGTTTAGGTGTATTTACATTTATTGAGGGACAATGGATTTTTGGAATAATTTTTATTGCTTTAGCAATAATGACAAGTGTGCAAATTTTCACAATGGAAAAGAGAATTGATCAAGAACTATATAAATATTTTGCAAAACATAGAGTGGGAAATCAAGATGTTTCTTTAAGTGATGAATTAATTGTACTTACTAGACCGGAAGATTTAATACATCCAGTTAGTTACAAGTGGAATGAAGTTGAATCAATTCATGAAATAAATGAATTTTTCTATATTTTTACAAATAGAAATAGAATTCCTATTATTATTGATAAAAATCCTGCATTAATGGAAGTTGGAACACTTGAAGTTTTGAAATCAATTTTAGATAGAAAAGTAAAAGAATCTGAAGATTTGGTTGCATCAGGTCAAAAGAAAAAAGCAATTAAATTTGTGGTTGTTGAAAAATCAATTTCAAAAATTCCTGTTACATATGTTCATAAAGATGATGCAATAGAAACGGCAGTTATTGATGAAGAATTTAAAATTAAATCAGATGATTTGAAAATCGAAGATGAAAAAATTGAAACTATAGTACAAGAGGAAGAAACCGAAGAAGGAAAATAAATAAAGATGAAGGTTAATTACAAAGCTTCATTTACGGAAAGTAGAGCTAAAGATTTTTTTAAATTTCATTTATTTTATAAAAATAAATCAAAGTTTTTTTACTATAGTTTTTCTTTATTATGTATAATTTTAAGTATAGTTTTGTTTATAACTAGGCAAAATACTATTTTTGCTTCTTTAGTTTTAGCATCAGCATTTATAATATTTGGAATTAGACCTATTCAAATTAATCATATAATCAAAAAAACACTTAAAAATCAAAGTTTTATTGATCGAAATTATAGTTTAAAAATTTACGATGATAAAATAGAATACTATACACATGATGATTATTTAGTTAATTATAAATGGTCAGATATTTTATATGTCTATGAACTTAGAAATTATTGGTATTTATATATTTCTGAAAATGGAGCATTAATTATTGTAAAGGATTTAGTTGACTATGAAAAGCGGATGGAATTAAAAAACTTTATTGGTAGTTATTTTATTCCTAAAAAATTATATAAAAAATATAATAAATAAATGCATATAAAAATTTTAATCAGAAGGGTTGTTCGATTAAATGAATATTGCGTATTATGTAAAACAACTTGATGTTTTGTACGAAGATAATCATATTATTGTTGTAACAAAATATAGAGATATATTAAGCCAAGAAGATTCTACTGGCGATTTAGATATGCTTTCCATTGTGAAAGCATATTTAAAAGAAAAGTATAATAAACCAGGTGCTGTATTTCTGGGACTTGTTCATAGATTGGATAGAAGAGTTGGCGGTGTTATGGTTTTTGCTAAGACTAGTAAAGGTGCATCTAGACTGTCCGATTCAATTAGAAAAAAAGAAATGGGTAAAAAATATCTTGCTATTGTAAAAGGATATCTTCAAGGTAGTGGTACTTTTATTGATAAAATTAATAAAGAAAATAAAAAAGCTGTTATTTCTGATTTTGGCGTTGAATCTGTATTGAATTATAATGTGATAAGAAATTTTTATCTAGATAATATTATTTATACGGTTGTTGAAGTTGAATTGATTACTGGAAGATATAATCAAATAAGAATTCAATTTTCTAGTAGAGGGTTACCTTTGTTAAATGATTTTAAATATGATTATCGGGGAACTAATTATAATAATGAAATTGGATTATGGAGTTATGAGTTAACGTTAATTCATCCAATTTCTAAAGAAAGATTATTTTTTAAGAAAGAACCGGATGGTCAAATTTGGAAGTATTAAATAGGGGGTAAAATGAAGAATAATAAAAAAATAATTTTATTGTTATATATAATAGGATTTGTTTTACTTGTATTCGGTTTTTCTTTTTTACTTGATGGTGATATACGAATTTATGAGTTTAATGCTGATGTTACCTTAACTGATAAAGGCGATATGGAAGTTGTTGAAAGATGGGATATGAAATATTTTGGTGACTATAATGTTCGTTTTCGAAATATTAAATATGGCAAATATAATTCTAATAATCCTTTATATCAAGAACCAGATAATATAGCTGATTTTAATACGATTGATGGTAGTTACTCAGTTAAAGTTTATAATGAAGATCATTTGGATGTAACTGGTAGAGTTGGATATTCTTTTAATGATGATATTGATGAACTTGGAGAACCGTTAAAACAAATTTATCATACTAATGAAGAAGTATTATTTGTTGATATGAGTGATAATGGTGGACTAAAAGGCAGATATATTATTGAGTATAAATATACAATTATTGGTGCTATCACTCAATATAGTGATGTTTCAGAATTAAATTGGCGTTTTGTAGATTATGCTGAAGCAAAAATAAAAAAATCAACAATTACAATAAATCTTCCTAATAATGATTTGGATAAAGAGAATCTATTAGCATGGGGTCATGGATTGTCAAGGGGCAATATTAATATTGTTGATAATAAAACTATAAAATTTGAAATGGAAGATATTAGAGTTGATGATTCTGAAAGAATTGAAGTGAGATTACTAACAGACAATTCATTATTTAATAGTATTATGGATTACAATAAGGTTTTAGAGACAGATTTAATTAATAAGAATATTATTGTTGATTACGAAAATAATCTTGCTGAAGAAACAAATTTGAGAATTAAAGTTGCTAATATAATCTTATATAGTAGTATTGGAATTGTTATAATAATGAGCTTATTAATTCTTTATATTTTTAAAAAGTATGATAAAGAATATGAAGCATTATTTAATGAAAAATATCTGTATGCTCCACCATCTGATTTGACTCCTGCACAAATGAGTTATTTATTTTATTTTGAAAAAACAAATAATGAAGATATTACAGCTACTTTGTTAGACTTAATAAGAAGAAAATATTTGAAAATTGTTTTAATAGATGAGTTTATTACCGATGAAGAAGCTAGTTTTAAGCTAGTTTTAAATAAAGATAAATCATTGGAAGATCTATTGCCACATGAAGCTCATTTAATCTATTGGTTTATTTCTAAAATAGGTGATGGTACAAGTGTTTTAAATAAAACTATTGAGCAATATGGTAGTAATTATACTAATGCAGAGATATTTAATAAAGATGTAATTAAATTTAAAAATTTAGTTAAGAAAAGTTGCGAAGATCTGGATTTCTTTGAAAACAGGACGAAAGATAAAATAAAAATATATAAGTATGTTTTAATACCTTTAATGGCAATATTTATTACTGTTATACTTAATAACATTTATAATATAGCAATTTCTTTACCAATAATATTTTTGATAATAATAAGTGTAATTTACATTATTTATGTAAGCAGCATAAAGAAAAGAAGTGTTAATGGAAATGAAGAGTTTGTTAAATGGAATGCATTTAAAAGATTCTTAGTTGATTTTGGTTCATTTAAAGATTATCCGATGCCAGGAATTATTGTTTGGGAAAAATATTTAGTTTTTGCAACTTCATTTAAAATTGCTGATTTAGTAATGAAGCAATTGGAAGTAAAATTGCCTCAAATAATTAATGAAAACAATTCTACATATTTGATATATTCTTATCCGAAGTTTCATATTGGGTTTATGATGTTTAGTTTGAATAGAACTATGACTACTACCCAAAGTACTATTAAGCAAACTGTTATAAGACATAATCAATCAAAATCTAGTGGTTTTGGTAGTGGTGGTGGTTTTAGTGGTGGTAGTTCTTTTGGCGGCGGCGGTGGCGGCGGTTTTAGTAGATAATAAAAGGAGGAAATAATGTTATTTTTAATGCCTGTTGGGGGATGGATTGCAATTGGTGCTGTATTACTTGTTGTGATTATATTTATTTCGTTTCTTATTTCTCAATATAATAGTTTGGTTATTAATAGAAATAGAGTTAGAAATGGTTGGAGCCAAATTGATGTTCACCTAAAAAGACGTTTTGATTTAATTCCTAATCTTTTAGAAACTGTTAAAGGTTATGTTAAGCATGAAGCGGAAATATTTGGAGAATTTGCTAAAGCAAGAAATTTATATGCGCAAGCAAACAATCCTCAAACTTTAGCAAATGCTGAAAAAGAATTATCGGGAGCATTAAGTAGGTTGTTAATGGTTCAAGAAAGATATCCCGATTTGCAAGCCAATGATAATTTTAAAATGTTGATGTCTGAGTTGAGTGATACTGAAGATAAAATAGCCTATACTCGTCAATTTTATAACGATTCAGTTTTAAAATATAATAATAAAGTTGAATTGTTTCCTTCAAATATAATTGCAGGATGGTTTAAATTTGAAAAGGCAGAGTTTTTTGAAGTTGTTGAGGAATCTCAAAGAGAGGCACCAAAGGTTAGTTTCTAAAATTAAAAAGAGCAGATAAAAATCTGCTTTTTTAATAAATAATAATATAAAAAATAGACCTATTAATGGTCTATTTTTCTTTTTTCTCTAAACGTTTTCTAAATTTTTCAACTCTGCCTGCAGCTTGAGTGAATTTTTGTTCTCCAGTATAAAATGGATGACATTTTGAACATGAGTCAACTCTAATATCTTTTAATACAGAGCCAGTTTCGAATGTATTTCCACAAGTAGTACATGTAACAGTTGTTTTAAAGTACTTTGGATGAATATCTTTTTTCATTGTTTTCTCCTTCCGCCATGATTAATTTGTAAACCATAGTAAGTTTATTACTTATGTATTATACTATAATTGTATTTAGATGTCAACTTTTATTAGTTTAAAAAATTTATAAATGGACTTTGGTAATGTATTATAATATGTTATAATATTATAGTAATAATATCTATAAAGGAAGTGATTCATATGGAATTTCAAACACATGAAGGATGGATTGAAGTTATAACAGGATGTATGTTTGCGGGGAAAACTGAGGAATTATTAAGAAGGATTAAGAGGTTAGAGTACGCTAAAAAAACGATTTTAGTTTTTAAACCTTCTATTGATAATAGGTATAGTGAAAGTGATGTTGTGTCTCACAATAATAAGCGAACAAAGAGCTATAGTGTAACTAATTCTAGTGAAATATTAGAAGCGGTAAATTTAGAAAAACCTTATGCGGTTGCAATTGATGAGGCGCAGTTTTTTAATGATGATATTATAGAAGTGTGTGAAAAACTTGCTGATATCGGAATCAGAGTTATTGTAGCGGGGTTAGATACAAACTTTAGAGGTGAGCCATTTGGTCCTATGCCAATTATTTTAGCAAGAAGTGAATATGTGACTAAGTTGCAGGCAATATGTCAAGTTTGTGGTGCTCCAGCAACAAGAACTCAAAGATTAATTGATGGTAAACCAGCTAAATATTCTGATCCAACAATTAAAATTGGTGCAAGTGAGCAGTATGAGGCTAGGTGTAGACATTGTCATAAGGTTCCAAGATAAATGTCTGATTTGGAATATATGGAACTTGCTTTTGCAGAGGCAAAAAAAGCATATAAAAAAAGAGAAGTTCCTGTTGGTGCAATACTAGTTCTTGATGATAAAGTAATAGCAAAAGCTTATAATAAAAGAGAAAAAAGTAACAACCCTTTAGGGCATGCAGAGATTAATGTAATTGTTAAAGCTTCAAAAAAATTAAAAAACAAAATTTTAGAGGATGCGACGTTATATGTTACCTTAGAGCCTTGTCTAATGTGTGCGGGTTTAATATTACAAACCAGGATTCAAAAAATTGTTTATGGTGCGAAAGAGCCTAAATTTGGAGTTTTGAACAGTCTTGGCAATGTATATTTAGACTATAATTTTAATCATAAAGTGGATATTGTTGGTCCTATAATGGAAGAAAAAGTTTCAGAATTAATGAAAAAATTTTTTAAAGAATTACGAGACCAAAAGAAACAAACTCTTGAGAATTAAGTAATAAAATGATATAATAATCTAGGATCTCATTTTAATTACCTATATCCAATATCTTGAAATGAATCAGGTCAGGTCGTGATTGAAGCAGCCTTAAGTTATCTAAGATATGTGGGTATGGGTACTTAAGATGAGATCTTTTTGAATAGGTGAAGATATGAAAATTGGAAATGTTGTATTAAAAAATAAAGTAATTATAGCACCTTTAGCAGGATATACTAATCAAGCATATAGAAAGATTATGAAGGAAGCTGGTGCTGCTTTAACTTATACAGAAATGATAAGTTGTAAAGGTTTGATATATTCTAGTGATAATACTTGGGATTTAACAAAAATATCAGATGATGAACGACCAGTATCATTACAATTATTTGGTGGTGAAACGGAAGATTTAGTAAAAGCTGCTATAATAATTGATGAGAAAACTAATTGTGATATTATTGATATAAATATGGGTTGTCCTGTTAGGAAAGTACTTAAGTCTCATTCTGGGAGTTATCTTTTACATGATGTAGATTTAATTGAAGATATTGTCTCTAGTGTAGTTAAGACAGTTAAAAAACCTGTAACTGTAAAAATCAGGGCTGGAATTAATCATCAAAAGATTAATGTTATTCAAGTTGCTAAAGCTATAGAAAGAGCTGGTGCTAGTGCTATTGCTGTTCATGGAAGAACGCAAAGTGATTTGTATAGAGGTAAAGTTAATTTAGATTTTATTAAGATGGTTAAAGATAATGTTAGTATTCCTGTTATTGGTAATGGCGATATCAAAACAATTGATGATGCTGTTTTTATGCTAAAATATACTAATTGTGATGCTATAATGATAGGTAGAGGTAGTTTAGGAAATCCTTGGTTTATATATAATTTGGTATCTTATTTTGAGAACAAAAGTGAATTTTTAGAACCAACAAAAGAAGATAGAATTAATATGGTTATTAAGCATTATAATTTATTAAAGGAAGTAAAAAGCGAGTATATTGCTTTGTTAGAAATAAGGTCAATTGTGGCTTTTTATTTAAAGACAATCACTGGAGTTAAAGAGTATAAGCAATTGCTTGTTAATGCAAAAAGTGAAAATGAATTTTTTAAAATTTTAGAAAAATTAAGGGAAAATTAATATGAAAACTTATTCAATGAAAGAAATAGATAATGAATTATATTTAGGAAAATTCAGATTAAGTGATCTTGCTAAAGAATATAAAACACCATTATATGTATATGATGAATTAGGAATTAATAATAAGATTGATATTTTTAAAAAATCATTTATTAGCGATTCTTTTATTACAACAATTGTTTACGCTTCAAAAGCTTTTTTAGCTCCATATCTTTGTAAGTTGTTAGAAAATAAAGGTTTATCTATAGATGCGGTTAGTATTGGAGATTTGTTGCTTTTGAAGCAAGCGAAGTTTCCTATGGAAAGAGTTATTTTTCATGGTAATAATAAAAGCATTGAAGAATTAAATTTATGTTTGGATTTAAATGTTAAATATATTGTAATTGATAGTTTGAGAGAATTAAAAAGATTAGATATATTAACTCAAGAAAAAAAGATAAAATGTAATACGTTATTTAGAGTTAATCCTGGAATTGAGGCGCATACACATGAGTTTATTCAAACTTCTTTGTTGGATTCAAAATTTGGTGAATCTATTAATGATAGTTTGATTTTTGAAAAAATTGTTGATATTTATAAACATTCACCATATTTATTTTTAAAAGGGTTTCATGCCCATATAGGATCGCAAATTAATGTATCTTCTAGTTTTGGAAAAGAAGTTGAGGTTTTATTGGATTTTATAGAAATGTTTCAAAAAGTTAATGGATATAATGTTAGAGTTTTAGATATAGGTGGTGGGTTTGGTATTAAGTATTTAGATACTGATACTCCTTTAGATTTAGAAGAAACTCTTCAAAATGTAGTAAAGATTGTTGAAAATAAAATGAAAACTAGAGGTTTATTTATTGAAGAATTATTAATAGAACCAGGAAGAAGTATTGTTGGTGATTCAGGTATTACTCTATATACGTGCGGTGGAAGCAAACAAACTTTCAGCAAAAAAAATTTATGTATTGTTGATGGGGGAATGGCTGATAATATTAGGCCGGCGTTATATAGGGCAAATTATAGTGTTGATATTGCTAATCGTGTTAATGGAAGTGAAAAATATGTTTATGATGTTGTTGGAAAGTATTGTGAATCTGGAGATATTATTGCTAGAAATGTGATTCTTGGCAAGGTGAAAGATAAAGATATAATTGTAACACATTCAACTGGTGCTTATTGTTATTCTATGAGTTCTAATTATAATGGATCTTTAAGGCCAGCAGTAATTTTTGTTAAGGATGATAAGGTTAAAGAGGCTATTAAAAGAGAAACATATGAAGATTTAGCGAAAACATATATTTTTTAAAAGGAGAATTTTATGAAAGTATTCGATGTACATAGTGATATATTATATGATTTGTATTATCAATATAAGAAAGGTAATTTAAATCGTTTCAAGAAAACACATTTGTCTCAAATGAATAATTCTATTATTGAAGGAGCTTTGTGGACCATGTTTTCGCCTGATGATTTTGATTTGTTAGAAGCTGTTAAGATTTCTCTTGAAATGATTGATTGGGATAAAATATCTAATTACAAAGTTATGCTTGGGTTGGAAGGGTTGAGAAATTTAAAAGAAGCTGAAGACATTAGAAAATTATATGATTTAGGTTTTCGACACGCAATGCTAACTTGGAATGAAGAAAATAAATATGCAACAGGTGTAGCGGGTGACTCAAATAGTGGCGTCAAAGAAGAAGGATATAAATTATTAAAGATTATGGAAGAATTAGATATGATTATTGATGTTGCTCATCTAAATCAAAAAAGCTTTTATGATGTGTTGGAATTTACAAACAAAAACATTATATATTCGCATGGATTAGTTAAGGAAATTTGTGATCACAGAAGAAATTTAACTTTAAATCAAATGAAGGTTTTAAAAGAAGCTAATGGGTTATTTGGTTTAACACTGGCCAAATCATTTGTTTCGAAAGATGAAGATAAAAGAGGGTTGGAATATTTTTTGAATCATGTTGATTATGCAGTTAGTGTTATGGGAATAGATAATGTATGTTTTGGTTTTGATTTTATGGATTATCTTTCTGATTTTGAAAACGCGAATGTCTCAGAAGTTCCAGATGCTACAAAAGTACATTTGATTATCGAAGGCATGGAAAAAAGAGGGTATAGTAAAGAAGATATTAAGAAGATTTCATGGGATAATTTTTATAATAGATTCAAAAATAAACTATTTTTTAAAGGAGAATAAAATGAAGAATAATTTAAACATTCTTAATAGTCTAATTTCAGATGCAATTAAAGATGGATATTTTCCAGGCGGAAATTATTGTTTAGTAGAAAACAATAATGTACATTTAGATTCTTTGGGTTTAAGGGCAATTTTTCCAGAAAAAGAAAAAAACGATTTAAATACAGTTTATGATATGGCATCATGTACTAAGGTTGTTGTTACTACGACTTCAATATTTTTATTAATGGAAGCGGGGAAATTAAGACTATTTGATAATGTTAAGAAATATATTCCAGAATTAAAATATGATAATATTACTGTTTTCGATTTAATGACACATACTTCAGGATATCCTGCAGGAATTTTCTGGTCAAAAGAAATTAATACACGTAAACAAGTATTGGACCAAATATATTCCTTAGATATCAAATATGAAAAAAATAGTAAAATTCTTTATTCGGATATTGGGTTTATTTTGCTTGGAATTCTTATTGAAAATATTAGTGGGCTTAATTTAAGTGAATTTGCAGAATTGTATATATTTAAACCGCTTGATATGAATAATAGTTGTTTTAATCCAAAAAATAAAGAAGCCTGTGCACCAACAGAAATTAGAGATAATATTATTACAAGAGGAGATGTTCATGATGAAAGAGCATATACTCTTGGTGGCGTTGCAGGACATGCTGGTCTTTTTTCAACAGTTGAAGATATCTCTCATTTTATTATGATGATTTTAAATGAAGGTAATTATAACGGTAAGCAATTTTTATCAAAAGCAACTATTGATTTAATGTTTACTCCTCAAGTTAGAGAATTAAATGGTATTAATCTTATTGGAGAACAAAGAGGATTAGGGTGGATAATTAAAGGAAGTTTTTCTTCTGCTGGTGATTTAGCTAGTCCTGAAACTATTTTACATACTGGTTTTACAGGAACTAATATTTTTATAGATAGAATAAATAAAGTTGGATTTTCGCTTTTAACTAATCGAGTTCATCCAACAAGAGATAATATAAAAATAATCGCATTTAGAGCAAAAATTGGTAATTTTGTTATAAGTCATTTTGGAGGTAAAAATTAATATGAAATTTAAAATTTTCGATAGTTCTTTGATAGATGAAATTATTAGTTTATGGAATGATGAGATTGCTTCATTAGGTTTTTTTAAGCCTTGGACAGTAGAAAGTTTTACAAATAAATTTTTAAAAAATCCAAGTTTTAAAAAAGAAGGATTAATATGTTTGTTTAAAGATAATTTGGAGATGATTGGCTTTGGAGAAGCAAATGTTACAAAGAATCAATTAAATCCAAGTCTTACTCCTGGATATATTACATGTATTGCTGTTAGAAAAAAATATCAAAGACAAGGTTATGGAACTTTAATTTTGGAAAAACTTGAGGAGTTTTTAAAAAATGAAGGGAAAACTTTTGTTAGAAATTTCTTTATGAATCCAACAAATTTAGAGTGGTATGTTCCGGGTTATGATAAACATAATCATCCAGGGGCACCTGCAATTAGTTATAATTCTAGTTATTATTTATTTTTACTTGCAAATGGTTATAACACTAATGGCCAACAAGACGCATATCATTTGAATTTAAGAGATTATGAATTGCCGGAGTATGTAATTAAGAAAAAAGCTTTTAATGAAAAAGATGGGTATACGTTAACTTATTATGATGATAAAATCCATTTTGGTTTTGATTCTTTATTCGAGGCTTTAAAAAATGAAGGGTGGAACCAAGCTGTTAAAAGTGAAATTAATAGAGGGAATGGTTCAAAGTTATTGATTGCTCAAAAAGATGGCGAAATATTAGGTTTTACTGGACCAATATTTACAGAAGAATCAGGACGAGGTTATTTGGCTGGCATTGGAATTCATCCAAAGGTTCAAGGAAGAGGACTTGGAAAAACTTTGTTTTGTGAACTTTGTTATCAACATAAAATTAAAGGTTCAAAATTTATGACATTATTTACTGGAAGTGATAATCCTGCTAGAAATATTTATATGTATGCTGGAATGAAGCCAATTCAATCATTTGCAATTATGAGAAAGGATTTTAAATAGTGAAACCAATAAAAAAATTTAATGAAGAAGGATATATAACTTATTTTAGAAGTGAAGAAAAAGTAATGATTCCGGATAAATACATGCCTAAAAATGAGGAATTAAGAGCAGTTTGGTTTTCAACAGTAGCTAATATTGATATACCAAAATTTACAGACATTGATTCTTATAAAGAATATTTACTAAATGTTATAAAAAAAGTTAAAGAATTTAATATGAATTCAATTATTTTCCAAGTAAGGCCGGCTAATGATGCTTTTTATAAAAGTGATTTAAATCCTTGGAGTTCTTTTATCACAGGAATTCAAGGGAAAGATCCCGGTTTTGATATTTTTGAGTGGTTTATTGAAGAAGCAAGAAAAGAAGGATTAACTATTCATGCTTGGATAAATCCTTATAGAGTTTCTTTAAAAAAACTTCCAGATTTAAAAATGACAAAAGATGAATATTTGGATACATTAGCGGATAATAATTTTGCGCGTCTTAATAAAAATTTGGTTATTGAAACTGTAGGAGGTAGTTTAATATTAGATCCTGCATCAATTGAAGTAAGAGAATTTGTTAGTGATTCTGTTTTAGAAATTGCTAGTAATTATGATATTAAAGCGGTTCATATTGATGACTATTTTTATCCATATGAAGAGATAAAAGATGAAAATGAAGAATTAAAATTTAAAAAATCAGGTATTAAACATCTGGATGATTTTAGAAGAAACAATGTAAATATGCTAATTAAACTTATACATGAAAAATTAGAATCTTTACCTAAAAGAGTTGAGTTTGGTATTAGCCCCTTTGGTATATATAGAACAAATAGCAAATATTTTGAGAATAAAGAAGATAAAAGAGCGTGGGAATTTGGATCTAATAATGATTATAGTTGCTACACTTGTTATCAAGGTTTGTATGCGGATGTTTATTATTGGATGGAAAAGGGTTATATAGATTATGTAGTTCCACAAGTATATTTTAATTTTGATTATCATAGAGTATTAGAAGATGGTAGTAAAAAAGAAATTGTAAAGTATGCTGATTTAGCTAAATGGTGGGATTATATATGTGAAAAAACAGGAACAAAATTATATATTGGTCAAGGATTATATAGAGTTGGAAGTGGTGAAAAATCTTGGAATGATCCTATGGAAATTAACAATCAGTTATTGTTTAATCAAACTTTAAAGAATGTAAAAGGATCAATTTTTTTTACTTATCATAATCTTGTTGATAATGATGTAGTTTTAAATGAAGCAAGAAACAATTTAAAATTATTGTGGTTTAAGCAAGCTAAAGAAATATAAAAAGCCGAAAGGCTTTTTTATATTGAATAGAAAATGTTTTTTTTAGTACTAATGAAATAAAGAGCTTTTTTAGTTGGTTTAAAAAGACAAGTAGCTTTTTAATATATACCTTGATAAAAATGGCGTTTTATTATATAATAAGTAGATAAAAGTTAGCTGTTTTTGAATGTTTGCTTATTTAATATAAGTATAATAATGAGATTAAAAAGATAGGAGATAAATTATGTATAAATTGTATCCAAATGTTAGAAACATTACCTATACAAATCAAAGTTTTTCGGTTAAAAACAATTATCTTGTTTCTTATGATGCTTCTTTGGAAAACGTTTTTAATAAATTAAGCACTTTTCTTTCTGTGAAAAGAACAAAGGAATTTGGAGATATTAATTTTATTTATGATGTTTCATTAAAAGAAGAAGAATATTTATTAAAGATTGAAACTACTAAAATTAACATTTCATATAAGAGTAAAAGCGGTGCTTTTTTTGCTGCTACAACATTGAAACAAATTTTTAGCCAAGTTGAAGGAGAAATACAAAGTTTAGAAATTAATGATTATCCGGATTTAGCTGTTAGAGGATTATTGCTAGATATTAGTCGTAATAAAGTTCCAAAACTTGAAACGGTATATAAAGTTGTAGATTTAATGAGTGACTTAAAGATGAATCATTTAGAATTATATGTTGAAGGGTTTTCTTTTGAATATCAATCATTTAGTAAGTATTTAGTTGAGGATGGTTACTTTACTATATCTGAATATAAAAAGTTAGAAGAATACTGTAATCAACGTGCAATTGATTTAGTGCCTAATCAAAATGGTTTTGGTCATATGGCAGATTGGCTTGCAAAGGATGAATTCCATGATTTAGCTGAGTGTCCAGATGGAGCTTTTATATGGGGAAGACACAGACCAGCAGCAACATTAGATCCAAGTGATCCCAAAGCACTTAATTTAATTACTAAAATGTATGCTGATATGTTGCCACATAGTAATTCTAAATATTTTAATATGAATTTTGATGAGCCTATGGAATTGGGGAAAGGAAAGTCAAAAGATATTTGTGCAGAAAAAGGTGTTGCTAATGTTTATATTGATTTTACTTTAAAGGCTTATGAGGAAATTAAAAAATATAATAAAATTCCATTAATTTGGGGAGATGTTTTAATACATCATCCTGAATCACTAAACAGATTACCTAAAGATATGTTGTTTGTAGATTGGGGATATGATTCTGTATATCCTTTTTCTAAAAATTTAAAAAAATTGAAAGATTTAAATATAAAATTTTTAGCAGCTCCAGCAACTACAAGTTGGTGTAGTTTTACAGGTAGAAGTAGTGAGTATATTGAAAATATAAATAATGCTTGTATGAACACTATAAAATATGAAGGACTAGGGGTTATATTAACTGATTGGGGAGATTTTGGACATTTGCAGTTTTTACCTATTAGTTATGCTCCAATTGTGTATTTAGCAATGACAAGTTGGCATTTCCAAGAAGGAACTTTCATTAAATTATCTGAATATATGAATAAATATGTTTTTAAAGATAAAGAAAATTTATTGTTTCAAAGTATGTTTGACTTAGGAAATTATAATCGTTATGAAAATAAATATACAACAAATGCTACATATACATTTTATGCTTTTATGTGGGCATATTATGCAAGCAAAGAAAAGGACCCAATTGAATACTATAAGAATAAAGTTAAAGATAGTGTTTTAAGTGTTAATAAATTTAATTTATTACATGAATTTTTGAATAATAAAGTTGAGGAAATACAAATTACTAATCTTCAATGTGAAGATGGAGAATTAATAAAAAAAGAACTTTATCAAAGTATATATTTAATTAAAAATATTCAAAAAGTTTTAATTGCGTTTAATGAAGATTTAGATATTAAAAAACGCATTGGATATTTAGAAGAAGTAATGAATTGTAAAAACCGTATAATTGATAGACAACAAAAATTATGGCTAGCAAGGAATAAGAGTGGTGGATTAAAAGAGAGTATCTCTTTATTAGAGGGTTTTCTTAAATTTGCTGAATATACTTTAAATGAATTTAAAAGAGGTGAAGATGGTGGCGAATAAAAAAACAAATCCAGAACTTGTTGATAAAGCAAGTTTGGAATTAAACGAATTACAGGATGAAGAAATTGTAGTTCATAGAGTTTCAAAGTATGACAAAACAAAAAAGGTAAAGAAAAAACCAATTAAAACATCAAAGATTATTTTATATTTAATTGGTTTATTAATTGTTGTATTACTGTCTAGTTCAATTATATCAAGCTATTCATCAGACATTAGACTTTCTAATTCTGAAGTTCCTGAAGCTTTGATTCCTGTTGGTGATTATAATAATTATATAAAGGGAAAAGTAAGAGGTATTACAGATAAAGCAAGATTAGATTTGATTGATATTAAAGATGTTGAATCTGAAATAGTTCTTCCAAGAACTAATCCTATATTGATTGATTTAGAATCGGGAGTTGCAAGTGATGAAGCTTTTGATTTTAAATATATGAATGAAGTTAACAGTACTGCTATTTTACCCAATGGTGAAAAAATTTCTGGTTATTATACATCAAATGATGGTAGTGTTACTTGGAGTGTTCATGTTGCTGAAACTGGGTTTTATAATATTTTAATGACTTATTATCCAGAAAAAACAAGAGATGAGAATTTGGTTGTTTTGGATAAAAGTGGAGGAGCAAATATTGAAAAATCCCTTTATATAAATGGTGAGATTCCTTTTAGTGGAGCAAGTAATTTAAAGTTTGCTAGAATTTGGACAGATGCTCAAGAAATTGTTCAAGATTTAAATGGGAATGATATGAAGCCTGCTCAAAAAGAAATTTTTGATCTAACAACAACTTATTTTAGAGATCATACGGGTTATGTTACTGAACCATATATGTTTTATTTTACTGAAGGTACTAATACAATTAAATTAGACTCTATAAGGGAAAATATGACAATTACTGAACTGAAATTAGTTCAAGTTGATAATAAAATTACTTATCAAGAGTATCAAGAATTATATAGTAATGTTCAAGAAACTTCAGGACATTTACTTCAAATTGAAGGGGAAGATTCAAGCAAAAGATCTTCACCTACTCTATATGCTATAGCTGATAGAACTAGTCCTAAAAATACTCCTACTGATCCTGTTCGTACAAAATTGAATGCAATCGGGGGGACAAAATGGACGAGTCCTGGTGATTGGATTACATGGGATATTGATGTTCCAGAAGCTGGATTTTATCAAATATCATTTAAAGCTAAACAAAATGCTTCAAGAGGTTTGTTTAGTACTAGAAGAGTATATATTAATGGTATTGTTCCTTTTTTAGAAGCTAATCAAGCTAGATTTAATTATAGTACTGATTGGAACTTAGTTTATCTTGGGGATAAAGAAGAACCTTTCTTATTTTATTTAGATGAAGGTATTAATGAAATTACTTTGGAATCTACTTTAGGTTCTTATGGAGAACCTGTAGAGACAGTTAGACAAGTAACTAATGAATTAAATGCTATGTATTTAAAAATTATTGCAATTACTACTGTAAATCCTGACCCTTATCAAGAATATCATTTATATGGTGATAATGCTAGAATTGATGGTTTATTAGAAAGTTTTGAAAAAAATGCTGAAAGATTAAGAAGTGTATCTTCAAAAATAACTGAAGTTTCTGGAGAAAAAAGTGATCTTATTGCAATTTTAGATAAAATGGCGATTCAGCTAGAAGATTTTTTGAAAAAGCCTAGAACAATTCAAGAAAGATTGGGTACTTTTAGTCAAAATATATCTTCTTTAGGAACATGGATTACTGATATTCAAGAACAATCATTAATTGTTGAAGCATTATATGTTTCATCTTCAGATGTCGAAGTACCAGACCCTAATGCAAATTGGTTTGCTAATACTTGGTTTCAAATTAATTCATTTGTACAATCTTTCTTTTTTGATTATCAATCTGTGGGCGTAACTACTGAGGGTGTAAGCGAGAATACAATTGATGTTTGGTTTTTAACAAGTTTGACTTCTGGACGTGAACAAGCTAATGCTTTTAAATCATTAGCAGATAGTACATTTACAAGCGTAACAGGAATTGATGTTAATTTAAAAGTTGTAGCACCGGGAGTACTTTTACCTAATACATTATCTGGTACAGGTCCTGATGTAGCAATAAATGTTGATGGAGGATTACCTGTAAATTATGCACTGAGAAATGCTATATATGATATTTCTCAATTTGATGATTTTATTTATGAAAAAACTGAAAATGGTTATAAAGTACTTATTGATGGAGAAGAAAATTCTAGATTTGCTGATAGTGCTTTTGTTCCTTTTGAATTAAATGGTGGCTTTTATGCTATGCCAAATACACAATCATTTTTAGTAATGTTTTATAGAACTGATATTTTTGAAGATAATGGTTGGTTAGTTCCAGAGACTTGGGATGAAGTTACAAGTTTAGTTACTGAATTACAAATTTCTAACTTACAATTTTACTTGCCATTGAATACAAGTGGGGCAACTTCGGTTATTAATCCAGTATTTGCTTCAATGTTGTTTCAACATGGAGGATCTTTTTATTCAGAAAATAATATTAAGTCGAAATTAGATTCAGAAGAATCAATGGTTGCTTTTGAAGAATGGGCTAAATATTATACGGATTATTCTTTTCCACTTTCAGCAAGTTTTATTAATAGATTCCGTTCTGGTGAGACACCAATTGGTATTGCTTATTATGAAATGTTTAATACTTTAGCTGTATTTGCACCAGAGATTACTGGTAAATGGGCATTTGCCCCACTACCTGGATTTTATAATGAAGAAACAGGATTGATTAATAATAAAGGTGCTGCTGGTGGTAGTGCTGCAGTTATAATGAAACAAACAGAGAAACCTGATGAAAGTTGGGAATTCTTAAAATGGTGGACATCTGCTGATACTCAAGCTAGTTATGGAACAGAGTTAGAGTCAATTTTGGGAGCTGCTGCAAGACATAATACAGCTAATATAGAAGCTTTTACTAATATGGCTTGGACAAAGACTGAAAAAACAATTTTGCTTAGTCAATGGCATAATACTGTAGGAATACCTCAAGTAGCAGGTGGTTATTATACAGGTAGAAATATTGAAAATGCATTCCGTAAGACAGTTAATGAAGATTTAAATGCTCGTGAAGTTTTATTGGAATATGTTGAATTAATTAATAATGAAATATTAAAGAAACGCGAAGAATTCGGTTTACCGATTGCTTAGAAAGGGGAGTCAAATGGAAAATATTGATATTGAAAAAGCACCCGTTATAAGCGAGAAAGATAAAGAGAAAAAAGGATTAAAAAAATGGATGTGTGCTAAATCTTCTAAATTTAGAAGTTGGTGGGATGATAAAAGACATAAGATGGATAAATGGAGTAGAGAAACACCATTTAGACGTAAAATGTGGTTAAATAAGACACTTTATATGATGATGATACCTTATATGGTTTTGTTTTTCTTATTTACTGTTGTTCCGGTAGTTATGAGTTTCTTATTAAGCTTTTCATATTTTAATCTTTTAGAAGCACCAAGATTTATAGGTTGGGCAAACTATTTAGCATTGTTTTTAGATGATCCAATATTTATTACTTCAATTAAAAATACTTTAATTATAGCTTTAATTACTGGACCGTTAGGTTATTTACTATCATTTGTTTTTGCTTGGTTAATTAATGAATTACCAAATAAATTAAGAGCATTTATTACTTTAGTATTTTATGCTCCGTCTATTTCTGGTAGTGCTTTGGCAATTTGGACATTAATATTTGCTAGTGATATATACGGATATGCAAATTCGTTTTTAATAAATTGGGGACTTATTAGGGAACCAATAACTTGGCTTCAAGATTCAGCCTATATTTTACCGATTGTTATTGTTGTTCAATTATGGATGAGTTTAGGAGTTAACTTTTTAACATTAATTGCGGGATTAAAAGGTGTAGATAGGAGTCAATATGAGGCTGGAGCAGTTGATGGTGTTAAAAACAGATGGCAAGAACTTTGGTATATTACATTACCAAATATGAAACCACAATTATTATTTAGTGCCGTTTTACAAATTTCTGGTTCACTAGGAGTTGGAGCTATTACTACAGCTCTTGCTGGATTCCCTTCTGTAAATTATGCTGGCCATACAATTGTAAATCATTTACAAGATTATGGAACAACAAGATATGAGATGGGATATGCATCTGCTATTGCGACCCTTTTGTTTATATCTGCAATTATTTTGAATAAGTTGATTAGAAAAATTATTGGAAGGGTGGGTTCATAAAATGGCTGATAACATAAAAAAATTAGATGCTGAATCAAAAAACTCTTCGGGTAAATTATCAAATAAAGAATTAAAGAATGAACGTAAATCTGCAAGAATAGATTCTCGACCTTTTGCAGAAATAAGCAGTTTAAAGGTTCAAAGAAGATCTAAAAAAAGAAAAAGAATTAATCGTTCTATTGGTGGAGACCTTATTTTGTTTTTATTCTTGGCACTTGCTGGAGTTTTATCAGCTTTACCATTAATATTAACTATTAATAATGCGTTTAAACCATTAGATGAATTGTTTAAATTTCCACCAAACATTTTTGTTAGAAATCCAACACTTGCCAATTTTTCGGATTTGGGTGTTGCCTTATCAAGTTCAATAGTTCCATTTTCAAGATATTTATTTAATACAATATTAATTACTATTGTAGGAACTGTGGGACATGTTATAGTTGCTTCAATGTGTGCTTATCCTTTAGCAAAGTATAAAATTCCTGGGGGAACTTTTATCTTTGGTTTGGTTATATATTCATTAATGTTTCCAGCTGCAGTTACAGCTATTCCAAATTATATTATTTTAAATTGGTTAGGAATGATTGATACTTATTGGGCTTTGATTTTGCCTATGGTAGCATCTTCACTTGGATTATTTTTAATGAAACAGTTTATGGGACAGATTTCAACATCATATATTGAATCTGCAAAAATAGATGGTGCTGGCGATTTTAAGATTTTTTGGAAAATTGTTATGCCTCTTGTAAAACCAGCTTGGATTACTTTAATTATTTTAGTATTTCAATCTTTATGGAATGCAAATGGTGCAATGTATATATATCGTGAAGATTTTAAAATGGTAAGTTATGCACTTTCACAAATTGCTACAGCAGGACCTGCCCGTCAAGGTACGCTTGCTGCAGTAGGGTTACTGATGATATCAGTTCCAATTATAATGTTTATTGTTTCTCAAAGTAATATGTTAGAAACAATGGCTCATTCAGGAATTAAGGAGTAGATAGATATGCGTAAAATATTTATTCTTTCTTCTTTTATACTAATAATATTGATTTCTATTGTGGGTAGTAATGCTGTGACGGGATATAATTACTCACACAAAGGAGAACCAATTCACTCATCTTTAGGATTAACTACAGCAAATGATGGTATATTTACTGTTGTTAGTGATGGATGGAGTCGAATTGATGCGAGCAAATTTACGTCTCCTGAAGATATGTATATTTATACGGAAATAGATGATGAAGGAACAGAAAAAGATATAATTTATATTGTTGATTCCTCATCGAGTTTATTATATGTTTTTGATGAAAATTTAAATCTTAAATCTGGTTCAAACGGAATTATTTCTAAATTTGAAGTTCGACCTGAAAATTTTACTCAAGAACAATATATGAAAGTTAAAACAAGATCTGATACATCGAGTGTTACTCTAAATAGTAGAGTAAATTGGACGAAGTTTTATTCTGCCATTCTTACTCCAGAACCGGTTCGTACTGAAGCTCAAAGAGTATATTTAGAATTAAATGGTGTCAGTGGTGTATATAGAGCAAAAAGACCTGCAAGAGCTGAAGATGGAACAATAATTAAGGGTGAATATCAAGATTTATTATATTTAAGTGATAAAGGTAATAATCAAATAGTAATTGTTGATGCAACTGATTACCATGTTGTTCAGGTAGTTAGTCAACCAACTGATATTACATTTTCTGGAAAAACATTTGCACCGATGAAGCTTGTCACTGATTCAACAGGAAGAATTTTTGTTATTTCTGAAGGTGTTTATGAAGGTATCATGCAAATGAGTTATTATGGTAAATTTATGAGTTATATTGGCGTTAATTATGCTAAGCTTACGGCTTGGGAAACTTTTTGGAGAAGATTTTCAACTGATATTCAATTATCGCAAAAAGATTCTATTTTAAATACTGAGTTTAAAAATATGGCTATTGATTCTAAAAATTTTATTTATACAGTTTCAAGAGCAACAACTGATTCTAATGATATTGTTGATAATAGCGCAATGATTAAGAAGATTAATCCATCAGGGAATGATACACTTACAAAAAATGGTTATTCAAATCCTGTTGGTGACGTTGTGACAATTAATGTTGGTACAAATTTATTATTAAGAGGTCCATCAAGATTTACAGGAGTTGCTGTTAATAGTTATGGTATTTATACTGTAAGTGATGAAAAATCAGGAAGATTATTTTCATATGATGATGAGGGTAATTTGTTATATATTTCTGCAGAATCTGGTCCAGAATTAGGTAATCTTAATAATCCGGTTGCAATTAGATATCAAGGAGAAAATATTTTAGTTCTTGATAAATTTTCAAAAGCGGTTATAAGATTTAAACCAACTGATATTGCAAAAGTTATTAATAGAGCTGTTAAGTATCAATATAATGGACAATTAAAAGAAGCAGCAGAAGAATGGAAAAATGTTGTTTCTGAAAATCCTAACTATGAACTTGCTTATGTTGGAATTGGTAAATCATTACTTAATGATGGAAGATATGAAGATGCAATGGCATTTTTTCAAATAGGATTTAATCAAACTTATTATTCACGTGCATATAAGAGTTATCGTGATCAAGTGATAAAAGAAAACTTTCCAATAGTAATTAGTATGAGTGCATTTGCAATTGTACTTTTGTATGGTAGAGGTGCTTTTGAAAAGAAGCGTAAGAAATTTATGATTAAATTGGCAGGTGATAAATAATGAAACAAAATATTATGGATAATAAAGTAGTTCGTTATTTGTTAATTACTTATGAAAAAATAAAAAAATTCTTTAATTTTATAGTTGAAGAGGGAATTAGGTTTCCTGTTTATATCTTATTTCATCCTTTTAAAGGATTTGATGAATTTAAACGTGAAAAAAGAGCGAAGCCAAGTATTGCAATTGCTTTTGTTGTTATATTTATTTTGTTGCAAATAATATCTTTTCAATATGAAGGATTTATGGTTAATCAAAATGATATTAGTGACTTAAATACATTTGCACAAATAACATATGTCTTAGTACCTATTTTAGTTCTTGCATTTGGTAATTGGAGTATTACTACTTTATTTGATGGCAAGGGAACTATTAAAGAAATATTAATGCTTATATCTTATTCGTTATTTCCAATGATTATTACACAATTTTTTGCTTTATTTTTAAGCAATATGATTGCGCAAGAAGAAATTGGACTTTATAGCTTAGTTTTAAGTGTGGGTGTTTTTGCTACAGGATATATGGTGTTTGTTGGTTTAGTATCAATTCATGAATATGGTGTATTAAAGTGCATTATAACGATTGTGTTTACGATTGTAGCAGCGCTTGTAATATTATTCATTGCTTTACTTGGATTTGATTTGTTTAGAAAAATTTATGGTTTTGTGTATACAATTTATCGAGAAATAGCTCTCAGATACTTTTAGAAAGTGAGGTTAATTAATGAAATTTAAATTTAGATACATAATAATAGCTGCATTAACACTTACTATAGGTATCTTTTTATTAGCGTTTTTTGTAGGCGGGTTAATTCCTTCTGTTCTAGATAAAGATAATATTCCTTTTAATGAAGATAAATTTATTGTTGATATGGAGTATTTGCAAAAATATGATAGAAAAATTTCTTTTGGTTCTTCTTTTTCTGAAGAGGATATTAACGATTTAGTTGATAAATTAAAAGAAAATAAATATTTAGCTGAGATTACTGATTTTTATGGAGAAAAAGCTATATATATAGGACTTGGTGTAGGGGATTCAAACGAGGCAAAAGATAAAGAGTTGAAAGATGAAGAAATGTTCTTTGCCAAATTAGTAATTTCTAGAGAATTTGATAAAAATGACTTTAAATTTACTAGTACTGAAACAGAAATTAAAGATTTTGAAATTGAATTTCTTAGTGTTAAAGCAAAGGAAAAGATTGAAAATATTCGTGTTAATTTAATTAGTCAAGGATATACTGTAACTGTTGATGGTGATATTATTTCATTAAAATATAGTGATAATTTAGTAAAAACTAAGTTAACTGAACTTACAAAGAGACAGATGAATCAAATTGCTATAGATGGTGAAGATGCAGATCCGGTGCTTGTAGCAGCGGTTGAGGCAGCAATAGATCAAGCTAAAACAATTTTATCAAATAAAGCAGAATCAATTGCTAGAAGTGAGTTATTGACTGGAATTACATTTGAATCTAGTATTTTTGAAACAAGTAAAATTGTTGCGCAAAATGATAAATTTACAATGTATTTTGATGAAAGTACTACTCATGTAATGGTAGGTTTAAATGAAAGTGCTGTTTTACGAGTTGATATTGATGATAATCCAATTCTTGATAATCAGGGCAATAAAATTTATGATGACTATAAAGTAGTATATCGCTTGTCTGAATATTATAATGAAACAAATGAATTAGTAAATGGGGATTCTATTGTTGTATATTCCTATGGAAGCGATGGAAAAGTTCAAACTTCTGGTCTTGGAACATTTTCAAATAGTGTTCAGTATTATGATTTGATTCAGAAGAAAAATACAAGACATTATAGTATTAATTATGATGTGGAAAATGGATTACAAGTATTATATGATATTGGTAATTTTACTAATATTAATAGTTTCTTTCCAAGACAAATTGATCGTGAAGCTATTGAAGATGTAGTAAGGGGAAATTTTTGGCTAATACAAGAGGGTGATACTACTGCTAATACAGATGAATTTGGTAGATATCAAATGACGTATAATGGAAGAGGTATTACTACTAGTAAAGAAGCTGCTGAATATATAGAAGAACATGAATTAGCAACGGTTATTGAAAAAAAATCACCAGATACTGGTGAGTCATATGGATATTGGGAGTTGGCTGATGCTGTTTGGACAGAAGCAGATTTAAATTCGGGAAAAATAACTGATCCTAATTTGGTTGGTGAACCGAAAGCAGTTTTAGGTGTTCATTATAATACTGCAGTTGCTGGGGAATCACCGCTTACATCTAATCCATTTTTGAGTAATCGTGAATTTAATATTATTTTTAGTTCAAATACTTTTGAATTAGAAAATAACAGTGATAAAGGATTTACAAATAATAATAATCTTCATTATACAAGTGCAAGTCCGCTAAATTATATTTCAAATTTTGCGTTTACTTCATCAATTTTGAAAAATGCGGTTTATGATTATTTATATGATATAAGCGATTCTAATTATTATCGTTTTGGATTAACTCTTGCAAATAAGAATGATCCAAGTAATATTATTTATAGGGGAGATGATCCTGTTATTAGAGGAGGAGTTCATGCAAGGGATGAAGAAGGTAATTTCTTATATGATGAACTTGGTAATCCAGTAAGAGCACAATTCTCTACTCCGTATATTAATAGTGATTCAACAGAAGAAACAAGAAATATTGTTGATGAACAAAATATTAAATATGGTAATGATGCAGCATCAGCAAATAGAGTATTTAGAGTAGGTATTAATTATCAGTTGAATGATGATGGAATAGAATTTACTATTATGAATGATGCTATTATAGAAGGTAGAATAGCAATTGAACGTGGAGATAAATATGCTCATGATGCTAAAATAGCTAGAATGAATGTTTTGCCATATTTTACTTCTAATTATAGTGCTACATCTATTGGTGAGATGATTATTCCTGATGGTAGTGGAGGAGTAATTAGTTTTAATAGTATTATGGATGAACAAAATGTAGTTTCTTATCAATCAAAACCGATTTATGGTGCTGATATGAACTATGTTCCACGTGAGCAACCAGCAAGTGTAGAAAAAATAATGATGGGAATGTTCGGCTATTTAGATAAAACTTCTAATATTGGAGTTTTGGCAATTGCTGATAAAGGCGCTAGTCAAACAGATATTGTTTCAGACTTTAAAAGAGCAGCTTCTACTAAAAGTTCTAATTATATATATTTCATTGCAAGATTAAGAGAATCTGAAAATGTTTTTGCGGGTGTTGGATATTATGAATCTTCATTTGTGAAATGGACTGATTTTAGATTTTTAAGTGATTTTAAATATGTTTATAATTTTGTTGTTCCTGAAATTGATTCAACAAGAAATATAGAATCCGATAATTTTAATTATGTTGAAATAGCAAAAATGTATCGTGAATATTTAATTAATAAATATAATTATGTTGATAAAGACAAAACAACAGATAATGTAGTTAATCTTAATTTTCTTGGAGCATTTGAAAAGAAAGCTTTAAAAATGGGAATTGTATATGATAAAGATTATAGTTTAACGACATTTATGCAAGCAAAGACTATATTAGAAGAATTATCTGAAAATGGGATTACCGAATTTAGTGTAGCCTATACCTCTTGGACAAGTGATAAAATGGAAAACGAAGCTGTAAAAGATGTTAAAGTTGCTAAAATACTTGGCGGAAGTAAAGGTTTAAATGATTTAATGGGTTATCTTGATGAAAACCTAATTGCTTTATATCCAACGGTAAATGTAGCAAAACATAAAGGTTATGATTATGCTTTTGGAAATCAAAAATATACTACTAGAAGTGTTAGTAACACACAAGCTCTTCATTATCCGTATGTTATACCAACTAAAATGCAAAATAAGAGAAAAACTCCTAATTATTATTTATCTCCAAGTTATTATGAATCCTATAGTGAAAATTATTTAAATAGTTTTCAGAAATTAAGCAATAATGTTTATTTGTCTGATTTAGGAAATGAAAAAGTAGGAGATTATTCAAAAAAGTCTAAGATTTTTGCATATGATGGAGAATTATTACAAAAAAGATCTTTACAATTATTTAATGATAATTTAGATAATGTTATGTTAAATTCTCCATTTGATTATGCTGTATTTTATGCAGATAATATAGTTAGTGTTCCTTTGTCTTCAACAACTTATCCTATTTTTGATAATTCTATTCCTCTTTATCAATTAGTATTTAGTGGATTAGTTGATTATTCAATACCACCAGCTAATTATATGAGTGAACATGATGATTATGTTTGGTACATATTAAAAGCTTTAGAAACAGGTTCAAATTTAAATTTTGTATTATCATATGAAGATACAAATATTTTACTAGAAACTGATTATACTGAATATTCAACTGCTTATTATATAAATTGGAAAAATAAAATTATAGAAATGAATAATAAAATTAATGAAACTGGTATTCATGGTGGCAGATTAATAAATCATGAATATGTTGTTGATAATGTGGTTTTAGTTACATATGATAATGGTGTTAGAATAATGATTAATTATTCTGATAGTATATACCAAGATGTATTAACAGGAATGGCAGTAAAACCTAATGATTATGTAGTATTAGAAGGAGGAATATAAAATGAATTTAAAAGATAATTCAAATGATACTCCCGAGATTAAGAAAAAATCATTCTTTACAAAAATATTAAATGCAATTAAAGATTTTTTCTATATCATATTTTCTTCTAAAATTGTAGTTTCTGTTATAAATGTCTTGTCTTATATACCTAAAAAATTGACACAAAATTTAAAATATGATAAGAAAAAAGCAATATGGGGAATTGTGTTTATTATTCCTTTGTTAGTAGGATTTGGATATTTTTTCCTTATTCCATTTATTACAACTGTAGTTTATAGTTTTTCTTATGTGCAATCATTGGGTAACAACCCAATTACTGGGGAATTTATTGGAATTACAACTGAAGGTATTGGGTTTGATAATTACCAATATGTATTAAATCAACATACCACATTTAAAGAAACATTAGTATCTTCTTTTGGAACAACATTTTTTGAAGTGCCGTTAATTTTAATATTTAGTTTAATTATAGCGGTTGTCCTAAATTCAAAATTTAAAGGTAGAGCATTAGTAAGAGCAATATTTTTTATGCCAGTTATTTTTAACTCTCAAGCTGTTGATATTGCTATGAGTACTGGAGCACCTCTTGCTTCTGCAACTGAGAATGTTACTGCAGATTTATTTGCGTCTATGTTTAATTTTAGTGATTTTCTGGTTATGGCTAATATTCCACCTATTTTTGTTAACTTTTTATCAAATGCTACAGGATCAATTTATAATATTATTTCTTATTCAGGAGTGCAAATTTTAATTTTCCTTTCAGGAATTCAAGCAGTTCCTAAGCATTTATACGAAGCAGCAAAAATGGAGGGAGCGACACAATATGAAATTTTTTGGAAGATTACTTTTCCAATGGTGTCGCCATTAATGTTAACAGCTGCCGTATATACGGTTGTTGACTCCTTCTTAAGAAGTAATTTGGTTAGTATAATTGGTGTTTTTGCAAATAATAAATTTATCGATTTAGTCAATGGATTAGGAGGAGTTACATATAGTGGAATTCATGCAGCGATGTCATGGTTGTTTGCTTTATCTTCAATTCTCTTAATTTCTATTGTTTTAATTGGAATTTCAAGGATGGTGTTCTATTATGATGAATAAGTTTTTAAATATGATTTTTCCTAATAGACAATCACTTGATATTCAACAAAGAAAAGCTAAGAATCGACTTGTAAGACAAAATTCACTTTCTTTTATAGCGGTTTTACTTAGAACATTTCTTCTTGTGGGTTTATGTTTTGTAATTTTATTGCCAATTTTTCAAAAATTTTCTTATGCTTTCAGACATCCTATGGATATTACTAATCCACAAGTTGTATGGATTCCAGAAAATTGGAGTACTATTAATTTCCAAATTGCTGGTGAATTATTAGTATTTTGGTCTTCATTGTTTAATACTACAATATTGTCATTTTTTACAATGCTTATTCAAATTATGGCAGCTGCTGTTGCTGGATATTCATTTGCAAGACTAAAGTTTAAAGGTAATAATATAATTTTCTTCTTAATACTATTTACTTTGGTCGTCCCGAATGAGACCTTACATGTATCTAGATCTCAATTTTTAGTGAATACTCCGTTTTTTGGAATTAATCTTGTAGCTAATATATTTTCTATGTACATATTAGCAGCATTTGGTCAAGGTATACGATCTGCAATATTTATTTACTTATTTAGACAATTCTTTAAGAATATACCTGTAGAACTTGAAGAATCTGCTCAAGTAGATGGCGCGGGAGTAATTAGGACTTTTTGGAGTGTAATGCTTCCTAACGCTAGAGGAGCAATTGTTACTGTAGGATTATTTGCTTTTGTTTGGCAGTGGAATGACTATTATTTTGCTAATTTATTAGCTTATTCTAATACATTTCCAGTTTTGTCAACAAGACTTGGAGGAGGAACAGACCGTTTATTTACAGTTATGTCGGGCTGGGTTGCTTCTGGCAAACAAGTTTTTGATTCTATTACTGATGTGACTGTTGCAAGTGATCCACTATTTTTTGGTTTAATTGCAAATACTGGCGCTTTACTTATGATGTTGCCGTTATTGATAGGTTATTTCTTTGTTCAAAAGCAATTTGTTGAAAGTATTGAAAGAACTGGAATTACTGGATAAAATAAGAGGTGCTGTGTATTTAACAGCACCTTTATTTGGAGGTATTATGAAAATAGATAATTTAACACTTGAAGAAAAAGTAGGGCAAATGCTAATGTTTGCTTTTAATGGGACAACGTATAATAAACAAATAGATACGTTTATTAATGAATTTAAGCTTGGTGGAGTAATATACTTTAAAAAGAATATTGAGAATATTCACCAAACTGCTTTTTTAAATAAACAAATATCTGAAAAAGCAAGTATTCCTTTGTTTAAGGCTATTGATCAAGAGGGAGGTCCAGTTTTAAGGTTTACTGAGGAAGTTACACCTCTTCCAGGAGCAATGGCTCTAGCTGCAGCAAATGCAGATATTTATGAAATTTGTAAAAGAGTTGGTTTGGATTTGAAAAAAATTGGCTTTAATATGAATTTTGCTCCAGTTGGAGATATTAATAATAATCCTTTGAATCCTGTTATAAATTCTCGTGCATATTCTGATAAAGCAGAAATTGTTGAAAATTGTGTTGTGCAAGCCTTTAAGGGTTTTCAAAAAGCTAAACTTTTATCAACTATTAAACATTTTCCAGGTCATGGAGATACAAGTGTAGATTCTCATGTTGGGTTACCTGTTGTTGATAAAAGTTTAGAAGATATTTTAGAATTAGAATTAAAACCATTTAAGAAAGCAATTTATGAAGGAATTGATGGTGTTATGGTTTCTCATGTGTTATATAAGCAAATAGATAATAAGTATCCATCTACTTTATCTAGGAAAATAATTACTAATTTATTAAAAGATAAATTAGGATTTAAGGGTTTAATTGTAACTGATTCTCTTACAATGGGGGCAATTTGGAAAAAATATTCAATTGAAGAAATAATTAAACTAGGGATTAATGCTGGGAATGATATTTTATGTTTTTGTGGAAAGGCATTAATCGAAGAACAAAGAGAAATTGTAAATACTTTTATTAAGTTAGTTAATTCTAATGAAATATCTATGGATAGAATAAATGAATCAGTCCAAAAAATATTAAATTATAAAGAAAAATATATTGGTTATGAAAAAATTAATTTGACAACTTTAAGTAATTTTGTTGGAAAAGAAGAAGATGTTGAATTTGCCAAAAAAATTAGTTTAAAATCAATTACTAAGGTTATGGATAATAATTTGATACCTTTAAAAAAAGAGGACAAAGTATTACTTATTTCTCCTGAAATTAAAATTTTTAGTTTGGTTGATAACCAACCAAATAAACATTTTACAATTAATAAATTATTAAATTTTGATGAGATAATTATTAATGAAGCATTTAATGATTATAATCATATTCAGGAAATTATAAATAATTATGATAAAATAATAATGACTACTTATAATGTTATAGAAAATGATTATCAAGTAAGAGTATTTGATTGTTTGGATAAAGAAAAAACAATTGTTGTTAGTATGAGATCACCGTATGACATATTACATTTACATAATGTATCCAGTTATTTATGTTTATATGAAGCTACTTTACTTTCTTTTGAAAGTTTAGTAAAATTAATATATGGTGAAGAGAACTTTACAGGTATTTTGCCAGTTAATATATAAAAAGGAGGGATATATTTATGAATGTTATTAGAGTCAAAGATTATGAAAGTTTAAGCCTAGAAGCTGCTAAAATTGTAGGAGAACTTTTAAAAACTAAACCTAAAAGTCATCTTGGGTTGGCAACAGGGTCTAGTCCTATTGGTTTATATCAAAATCTTATTAAAATGTTTAAAAATAATGAAATTTCTTTCAAGCATGTAAAAACTTATAATTTAGATGAGTATTGTGGTTTGCCAAAAGAACATAAGGAAAGTTACTATTCTTTTATGCATCGTAATTTGTTTGATCATGTTGATATTAGTGAAAAAAATATTCATTTGCCTTCATCAGAAGGAAAAAATTTAGAAAAGAATTGTAAAACTTATAATAGATTATTGCATAAAGCTAATATTGATTTGCAAGTACTTGGAATTGGGAGTAATGGACATATTGGGTTTAATGAACCTGGGACATCTTTTGAACAAGAAACTTTTATTGTTAAGTTAACAGAAAAGACAAGACAAGATAATAAAAGATTTTTCAATTCAATTGAAGAAGTTCCTGCTTATTCAATTACAATGGGTATAAAAAATATTATGCAAGCAAAACAAATACTTATGTTAATAAGCGGAGCAAGTAAGCAAAGTGCAGTTAAACAACTACTTAGTGGAAATATAAGTGAAGATTTCCCGGCATCAGTACTACATAAACACGAAAATGTTACTATAATTATTGATGATGCTGCTTATGGAGACTTATGATTCAGTATAAAAATTTAAATGAATTTAAAGATTATTCGTTATTACAAGATTTGTGGAATCAAGAGCTTAAATTTATGTATCCAATTTCAAATTTCATTTTTAATCAAAATGTAGTTAATTGTAAATATTTTGCCAAGGAAGCATCTGTTGTCGCATTAGATGGAGATGTACCTGTTGGTTTTGTAATTTCTAAAGTATGGGATAATGATGCGAGAATTATTAAATATCAATCTGTAGGTTTTATTTCTTTGTTTTTTGTTGCAAGGAAATTTCGTCGTCAAGGTATTGGAACTAGAATGTTTGATATTGTTGAAGAACAATTTAAAAAATTAGGAAAAAGTCAAGTTTGGATTGGTAAAGATATTAATAATTTTTTTCCTGGAGTTCCAGTTGATTTTGATAATTTAACCCCTAATTTCTTGGCAAAAATTGGATATAGTATTGGTAGTTCTACACATGATGTAGTTTCTAAGTATTTTGATAAAGAAATGCTTCATAATATTTACAACAAAGAGACTTTTTTGTTTAAATTTGTAGAGAAAAATGATGTTAGAGCTGTTGATGATTTCTTTATAAGATGTTTCCCTGGTAGATGGCAATATGAATTTGAAGAATATTGTAAACTTGGAGCATTTAATGAGGATTATTTAGTAGTTTATGATAAAGAAAAAGTAATAGGGTTTGTTCGTATTTCAACAACAAATGCTTTAGTTTATCCTTATCATATTGTTTGGTATCAAAAATTTGAAAATTTAGGTGGATTGGGACCTATTGGGATAGATGTTGATTATAGAGGAAATCAACTTGCGGCAGATTTAATTAAATTAGGTGTTACTTCCTTATTAAAACGAGGAGTTAAGGAGATATTAATTGATTGGACAGGACTTTTAGATTTTTATAGTAAATATGGATTTGAAGTTTGGAAGTCATATACAACAGCTTCAAAAAACCTTTGATTTTATTATTTGCTGTTGCATATTAAGTTAAAAAAAGGTATAATAATATGTAAACCTTTACAGGTAAAGGAAACCTGAAAATTACAATTATAATTCATTCTAAGGAGGAAAGAAAACAATGAAAAAATGGTTAGTATTTATGTTAGTATTCGTATTAGCATTTGTTATTGTTGGCTGTAAGCCAGATCCTGTAATTGAAGATGTTTTAGTTACTGGTGTTACTGCTGATGTTACTGAAAAAGAAATTGCTGTTGGTGAAAAGTTTATTATAAAAGCAACTATTGCACCTGCCAATGCAACTGA
>Ga0265294_10000569_pt1 | contig 49299 bp, 35 predicted proteins | sample MunlanPumphouse3_FD_192504 | JGI IMG/M metagenome (GOLD analysis project Ga0265294, IMG submission 192504) | Groundwater microbial communities from a municipal landfill in Southern Ontario, Canada - Pumphouse #3 | ecosystem: Environmental > Aquatic > Deep subsurface > Groundwater | place...
AAGGGAGACGTGTTCACTCAGGACGTCATCGACAAGTGGATCGAATACAAAACGGCAAACGAGGTCGATCCGGTCAAACTCAGACCGCATCCCCACGAATTCTTCCTCTACTTCGATATTTAACGGTTTCGTCAGGCCGCTGATTTCGATCAACGGCGCTCGAGCAGCGGCCTGGCGAAGTTTTACCCGTTGTTCGTTGAACGGCGGCAGCCCGTTCCGCGGGACGGGCTGCCGCCGTTCATTACCCATTCGTAACCAACCTGGACTGGCTGGCGTAATCTTCACTATATTCTGCCTTGAAGTTTTTCGCTTTCTTGATAAATTACGGTCAGTTATTGTCATGGACGGACAATAGTAAACAAGTTTTTCATATATACAAAGGCTTTTTGCCATACCGTCCCGCTTGCTTCAGCAAAGGTCTTCTTTCTTGACAGCATCGCCGATGGATTGGTAGTTATGAGGCATAACCTTAACTCAGGAGAAGATTCCATCATGCAATCACAAATAACGGTTCCAAAACTTTTCAAGATGAAGGAAAGAGGCGAAAAAATCGCCGCATTAACCGCTTATGATTACCCGTTTGCCAAAATGGTCGATGAATCCGGTGTTCACATGATTCTTGTGGGAGACTCCCTTGGCATGGTGGTTCAGGGCGAATGCAGCACGCTTCCGGTGACCATGGATGAGATGATCTACCACACCCGAATCGTGGCCAGAGCCTGCAGCAACGCCATGGTGGTGGGAGACATGCCTTTTATGTCTTACCAGACGGGCATGGCGGATGCCATCGCCAATGCCGGACGTTTTCTCAAGGAAACCCGGGCTTCGGCGGTCAAACTGGAAGGCGGCGCTACTGTCAGCCATATCATCGAGGCCGTTGTCAAGTGCGGAATTCCGGTTCAGGCTCACATCGGACTCACGCCCCAGTCCGTTCACCAGATGGGCGGTTACAAGGTCCAGCGGGATGAGGACCGGCTGATGGCCGATGCGCTGAAGGTTGAAGCCGCGGGCGCTTTTTCGGTCGTTCTGGAAGGAATTCCGGCGCACATCGCCGCCAAGATCACCAAGGCCCTGAAAATACCCACCATCGGCATCGGCGCGGGACCGGACTGTGACGGTCAGATCCTGGTGATGCACGATCTTCTGGGCATCAATGAGGGCCGGCTTCCCAAATTCGTCAAGCAGTATGCAACACTTGGTCAGGAAGCCCGAAGCGCCATTAAACAGTATGTGGAAGAAGTCCAGCTCTCCCGTTTTCCCGCCGAGGAGCACTGCTACTGAACAATCAGAATAAGGGTCCGGGGGAATCGGCTCCCGGACAAATGAAGCCACAGGCGGTTTTTTCTATGATTGAATCAAGCTCGATCAAACCGGGTTTTGCCGTTGTCGGGTGCGGAAAAGTCGGAACGGCGCTGACGAAATTTCTTCTGGATAAAGGCTACCGGCCCGTCGGGTTTGCCAGCAGAACCCTGGCCTCAGCCCGAAGGCTGGCAAATCTTGCAAAAAACGACCGGTTTTCGGAATCGCCCTGGCAGATAACCGCAAATGCGCAAATCGTATTTATCACCACCCCTGACGGCGCCATCGAGGCGACCTGCAACGCCATCGCGCAAAACCAGGGTTTCTCACCAGGCGCCATTGTGCTTCACTGCAGCGGCGCGCTGTCTTCGACCATTCTCAAAAGCGCCGCAGATGCCGGCGCCTTTGTCGGTTCCATGCACCCGCTTCAAAGCTTTGCCTCGACGGAGATCCGGGAAAATCCCTTTTTTCAGATCGTTATCTCCCTGGAAGGCCATCCCAGAGCGGTTGAAGCATCCCGGATGATGAGCATGGATCTGGGAGCGGTCTGCATGGAAATTCAGACCCGGGCCAAGATGCTTTACCATGCCGCAGCCGTGGTGGCCTCAAATTATCTGGTCACCCTGATGGACCTCGCCTTTGGTCTGGTCGAACCGGCAGGCATCGCCAGAAGCGAGGCTCTGAAGGCCATGGCGCCCCTGATTCATGGAACCCTGGCCAATATTGAAAAGGTAGGCATTCCTGAGGCCCTGACAGGCCCGATCGCCCGCGGCGACAGCCAGATCGTGGCTCGCCACCTGGAACAGATTCAGGACCGGGCGCCCGGACTTCTGGAGCTGTATAAAACCCTCGGCCGCCATACGGTTCCAATTGCTCTGGCCAAGAAAAGCCTGAGCACTCAGGCGGCCCTGGAGCTTGAAAAACTTCTCAGATAAGAGCCGTTCTATATTTTGCGCAGTTTCAGAGGGGATTGAACCAGTTTTGAATTGGCCTGGGCCAGTTGACTTTCTCCGGAAATTACGGCGACCGACGCCGGGCGGTTGCAGCTGAAGTGTCGTTGCGCCGCCTCGGCAATCTGCTTCGGGGTCAGGGTCAGAAGTTTCTGCTTGAATTCCTGACGGATCTCATCCGTCAAACCCACCAGCTTTCGGACAAAAGCCTTTCGAGCCGAAGCGCCCGGCGCATCCGGCCGGTCGATATCCGAACACACCTGCAGGATGGACTCCTTGACGTCCTCTGCCCCGTAGTTTTCGGGCCTGCGGATAAAATCCGAGGCCCGCTCAAACACGTCAAGCGTCGATACAATATGGGGGTCCCGATAAGAGGCTAAACAAAAAAGGCCGTCTTCGGAGGAATACTGGGCAAATCCGCCGTATGCGCCTCCTTTTTCACGAATTTCACGATGCAGAAACAGGGAACGAAGCATTTTCCCGATCACCGCGAGGGCGGGTGAATCCCGGTGCCGGATGCCGACGGTTTCAAAGGCCCGCGCCACAAAGGATACGGCCGAGGAGGTACTCCATCCCTCCCGGAGGGACTCCGGATCCGTGGGAAGTATCGGGGCAATAAAACCGTCACCGCTCGAAGGCAATTCCGAGAAAAGATCCTGAGCGGTCTTAACGGTTCCGGGAACCACGGAATCCTCTCCGATCAAGGCGACCTGAACATTGGTTTTTGAAAAAAGCGCTCGTCCCAGATCGCTCAACTGCTCGCCGAGCTTCTCGAGAGATGCGTCCGAAATATCCTGAGCCATCGATTTGATGGTTTCCAGATGATGAATGCCGTACCAGATTTCGCTCAGACGTCTTGAAACCGAAAAATTTCTGGCTGCCAGAGACATGGCCAGCCGGTGCCCGTTTCGAACCACGGATGCTTCCATTCCGGCCCGGTATTCCAGAAGCAGGTTCCGAAGCCGTGCAATATCGGAAAAGCGGTAGCCGTAGATCAGTTCATTGAGAATTTCAAACATCCGGTCGATGTTTCGAACCAGGCATTTGGCGTCCAGACCGGCATAGGGCAGGCAGGCATGCTGGGCATCGTACCGGGTCAGGGCATGCGCCGCCATTCCAAGCCCGCCGGTATCAGCAGAAATGCGCCGGGCCATCTGCGCGTAATCTAAACGAACCGTGCCGCAACGGGAAAACGCGTAGCAAAAAAAAGGCACCAGTGGAAGCTGTTCCGGCAACAGGGCTCCGGCGCCCATTGCGGCGCTGAAATAGTAAATGCCGACTGTCGGCCGGTGATAGCAGCTCACCGGATGAATGACGGCATTCTCGCGGACAACCTCGGTAAGCGGAGGAATATCTTCTATGTCCAGGGTGGGCAGGGAGGAAAGATTCTCTTTGGACTCCTGAAGATCGATCAAGGTTTCAGCATCTTTCTGAATCCTTATCCGGTCCGTGTCATTCAAAGCGTCCTTGATTCGATCGAGCTGCCGGGAAAAATGGCGGTTCTGTTTTTCTTCCAGCTCCGAATCCGGTTTCAGAATCATGCGTATCCGGTGTGAATTTTCAAGAAAATACCGGCGGATCAATTTTTCGAAAAAGCCCCCGCTATCAACCTCCCTGCGGATTTTCTGCAGATCCTGGTCAAACCGAAGAATTCTGACCGGATCCGCTCCGTGAATCCAGGCGCTGAAAAAGGAAAACAGCAGCTTGAGCCCGTAAGGATATGGCTGGTTGGTCACTTCCTTTCGGTGAAACTCCATCTGATGGATAGCCGCATCGATCAGCTCCCGCTCAATGCCTTTGTCCGACAGTTCCTGAAGAGAGCCGAGGATAATGCCCTCGATTTTTTCGGCTTCCTCGGCGCAAACATCTTTAAGCCCGCAGGAAAACAGGGTGTCGCGGTTGTCGGCGTCAAAGCCGGTTCCGTCGGAAAGCGCTGATCCGAGGCCGGAATCGATCAAAGCCCTGCGCAGAGGTGATGCGGCATTTCCCAGCAGAATGGATTCAAGAAGCGCCAGAGCGAGAACATCAAAGGCGTCCTGAATATCGGACATCAGCCAAGCCACGCTCACCTGAGCCTTGCGGGAAGCGTCTTCTCCGGACGAGAGCGGATATGTGTACTCAACGGTTCTGGGCCGATCCCATCGGGGTTGAGAGGCCACCTGTGTGCCGGGATCAATGCGCTTGAACTGGCTTAAAATGGTCTGGTCTATAAAAGCCAGATGATCTTCGAGCGGCAGACAGCCATAGGTGTAAAAGTAAGCGTTGCTCGGATGATAGTGCCTGCGATGAAAAGCGATCAGATGTTCATGGGTCAGAGAAGGAATCTCCCGCGGATCGCCGCCGGAATTGTGCCGATAGGTGGTTGCGGGATACAGGGCGTTCAGCATGGATCGAACCATAACCTGATCGGGCGAGGACATCGCGCCCTTCATCTCGTTGAACACCACGCCCTTATAGGCCAGCTTCCACGACCCGTCCTTATCGGATTCAACCTCAAGCCGGCACCCTTCCTGTTTAAAACTCAAGGCATCCAGCTTTGGAAAAAAAACGGCGTCCAGGTAGACATCCATGAGGTTGTAAAAATCCTTCCGATTCTGCGTCGAAAAGGGATACATGGTCCAGTCTGAAGCGGTGAAGGCGTTCATGAAGGTGCTCAGGCTTCTTTTGAGCATGGAAAAAAAAGGATCCCGGACCGGAAACCGCTTGGAACCGCACAGTACCGTATGTTCCAGAATATGGGCAACGCCGGTGGAATCCTCGGGAACGGTTTTAAAAGCGACCCCGAAGGTATTCTCCCGATCCTCGCTGGCGATATGAATATGCCTTGCGCCGGTGGGTTCGTGTTCCAGCTCATAAAACACGCACCGGATCTCTTTGAGCGTTTCCATGCGCAATACGCGGTAATTACGGATGCGCTTGCTCCTGATGTCCGGATAACCCGGGTCCTGACTACGCATTTTCACCGTCGCACGGAATGCCTTGTGCAAAATTATTCATGCAGCGTCATCTTCCTGAAAACACCGGCCTGTTTTTTATGCGGCAATGTAGGTGCCCCGGTTTTTACGGGTGATTTTCTGAATCTTGTTGAGCCGGAAAATGATGTTGCGAAGCTTTTTTTCACCGAATCCGGTCGCCGACTGGAGTTCGTTAAATCCGATGCCTTCCTTATGGTTTCGAACGATGTCCAGCACTGCATCGGAAGCAGATGCCGGCGATGCTCCGGCTTCCCTTTCGGTTCCGCGGGGAGCGCGCCGTGCCCTGGTTCCGGCTGCGGTTTTAATGCTTTTCTCCAGACGATCCAGTCGCTTGAGCAGTTTATCAATGTCTTTTTTGGTTGGAATCCCATAGTTATGCATAAAAAACTTTACCATTGCATCGAAACTGACGCTTTTCGTTCTTCTTTTCATCATGTTGACCTCCTAAAATTTGCGGACTGATTTTTAACCCACACATGACTGCTTATGAGATATTAATAATTTTAACCTAATGGACAATGTAGGAAAAGTCAAGAACTCATAATGTCATATTTACATTAAAAACAATGATCTCCATGGGTCGTTATTATTTCTTCCTGAGGAACCCGGCCAAGACATCTGAAAAACTTGTCGGAATGCCGAATCGGATATCCGGTGAAGGCTAATTTTTCCCATGTAGGCATTTGGCCCCCTCTAAAAAACACCGGACCCGACTTGAAAGCCGGCCTCACACGGGAATTGCACCCAGACGGATTTCATGTTAATAGGCGGCACGGCCTTGCGCAATACGCTGGCTGTAAATCGTCAAACCTGAGATAATCACCGGACTGTCGGAATTCATACAAACAAAAGGAGAGCCGCACACAGCATGACATCCCCGGTTACGCTGCTGAAGGCATGGAACCTTCACGCCAAAAAGAAATTCGGGCAAAACTTTCTCAAAGACCCTTCCACAACCGAAATGATCGTCGATCGTTCAGAACTCTCAAAAGATGATGCAGTACTGGAAATCGGGGCCGGTTTCGGCGCTCTGACCATTCCGGCGGCACGCGCCGCAAAAAAGGTTTACGCGGTCGAGAAAGACCGGGAGCTGATTCAAATTCTGAGCGCAGAGCTTCTGGCTCAGCATATCGACAACGTAACCATACTGGAAGAAGACATATTGAAACTGGACCTTCTGGCCCTTGCGAATCAGGAAGGCTGCAAGCTGTGGGTCATGGGCAACCTGCCTTACAATATCTCATCTCAGATCATCGTAAAACTGATCCGCTTTCGACATGCTGTCAGGCGGGCCGTTATCATGCTTCAGAAAGAGCTTGCACAGCGGATCAGCGCAAGTCCGGGTGGAAAAGATTACGGCCGGTTGACGGCGATGACGGCCTATTGTGCGGATGTGCATCCCATCGCCCAGATCAGCGCCTCCCAGTTTTATCCGAAACCCAAGGTCGACTCCACGGTTTTGACCATCGATTTTCTGGAACCCCGCTATCCGGCCGTTGATGAAAGGCATCTCTTCAAAGTCATCAAGGCGGCATTCGGGCAACGGCGAAAAACCCTGCGGAACGCGCTGGCCGGCAGCGAACTGCATCTGGATTCCGCCGCCCTTGGGGTTCTCAATCAGGCGGGCATCGACCCCGGCCGCCGGGCCGAAACCCTGGCCATCGAAGAATTCGTCCGGCTGAGCAACCTGATGATCGCCTGTGGAATATTTTTCCCCGGAGAAGAAGCAAGTCCTTTATAACAGCTGTTCGGCAACGGTTACGACCCGGTCGCCCAGTATGTTGACATAGCTGCCCATTTCGTTGTCATACCAGCCGAAGATGACGGCCTGTGTTACGGGCACGCGAATCACGGCTTCCTTGAGCGGACCGGTGAGGCATTTTTCCACACCGGGCACCTTGTTCAGATCAATGCAGACCTCTGCGGTGCGGGTGTGGGTTTCATGCCCCTCGATGACGGCCGCCGCCCGCGGGGTTCCGATGATATCGCCGGAAACGTTCTGTTCTTCCGAATAAAGCAGATACCCTTTTGAATCCTGAAGGGCCGTGTCCCGATAGATGCCGTTGATGGTTTCGCGACGAATAGGCTCTGCGGCAAGTTTTTCCTGCATGTTGACCATCAGAATGATCAGAGACCCGGTGGTAATCGGTACCCGGACCGATTCGGCGATAAAACGGATGTTTTCCATTTCCGGAATCACCAGCTTCAGGGCGTTTGCAGCACCGGTGCTTGTCAGAATGATGTTGTTGCTGGTGCTGCGGGTTTTTCTCAGATCCGTAGCCCCGGCCTTGGGCAGACGGTCCAGCACCGCCTGCGAACCTGTGGCCGCATGTATCGTCGCCATGGAGGCGGAAAGAATCCGCTTCGGGCCGAAGTGATCGAGCAGGGGCTTGATCATGTGCGCCAGACAGGTGGTGGTGCATGAGGCGTTGGATATGATTTTATGCCGACGGACGTCATAGACGTTGGCATTGATGCCCATGACCGTGGTCACAGCATCCTCGGGCATGGGTTTGCCCTTGTCCTTGATTTTAAAGGGCGCGGACGCAACCACCTTGTCGGCCCCGGCTTCGAGATGGCCCCGAATCGAGCCTTTTGGATGATCCGGAGGCAGAGTGGGATCCAAAAAGGATCCGGTGGTGTCCACAACCAGCCTCACGCCGTGCTCCCGCCACGGAATGTCCTTTGGATTTCTCTGGGACCGAAGCAGGTGCAGTTTGATTCCATCCACCACCATCGTGCTGTTTCGCTCATCCAGCTGTTCAATGAGCGGCTTTCCCTTGAACCCGTAAAGATAACTCTGCAGAGACCCGTAGGTGGAATCCCGTTCCAGATAGTGCGCTATGTCCGAAAGTCCTGCGCCCGCCTCGCGTCCGATGTTGACCACCAGCTCGTTGAAATACTTACGGCCCACATGGTGCCAGACCGTGAGTTTTCCGATTCTGCCAAGTCCGTTGATTCCAAGTTTTCCTTTTCCGGCGGCCATGTTTTCCTCCTTTCATGCATCCAAAATCATTTTCAGATCGGATCAAAATATTTCCGCGTCTGAAGAAACAGAACCGCTCCGGCGCTTTGTGTCGGCATGGCTTTGTCACAAGAATTCGGAAATTTTGTCAAACAAAGCACCATCAGGTTTTTCAAATCTTCATATAACCTAGATAAACGGATCCTTCCTGACCGTCAATACTTATCTCATCTCCGGAAAGCAATACAGCATTGCGAAACATGCAGCGCTTTTCCTTCTCATCGCATACCAGGTCCGCGCATCCCACCACGCAGGTTTTGCCCAGCTGATGCGCCACGACCGACGCATGCGATGTAAGCCCGCCACGGGCGGTCAAAAGTCCGTCGGCCGCAAAAATTTCCCGTATATCATCAGGCGCCGTATCATTGCGGGCCAGAATCAGATGGCGTTCCGGTTCGAGGGTGCGCCATTTTTCGATCTCCTCGATGCTGAACACAAGCCGGCCGGTCATCGCGCCTCCGCTGACCCCGATTCCGTGCGCCAGGAATTTTTCGGGCCTCAGCCCGTCGGGGTCGAACAGCGCCACCTTCTCGCTTTCCCGAATCGCCATGTCCCGGCTCTGAAGCAGGTAAATCTGCCCGGCCGAAGACCCCTCAAAGGTGAATTCAATTTCCTGAGGACTCCATCCCCTCTCAAAAATCAGATGCTTGGCCCATTGCTTCATGGTTTTGTACACATCCGGGAAGTGCGTCTCCAGGGAAATACCGGTCTTTCTGACCTCCAGTTCCCGCTGGTTATTCGATACCGGAAGCGTCTTAACCAGACCGGCGACCACATCCTCGCCCTGATTTCCGATCGTAAAATCACCCCACAGGTTCAGGGTGTCCCCGGCCCACCGCGGATTGTGGGTAAAAAACACGCCGGTACCCGACTGCCGGGAAAGGTTGCCGAAAACCATGGACTGCACGGTGACAGCCGTCCCCCAGTCGTCGGAAATTCCCATGATGCTCCGGTATGTTTTGGCTCTGGGCGATTCCCAGGAACCAAGCACCTTGTTGATCGTCAGGTACAGCTGATCATAAGGGTTGTCGAGCACCTGAATGCCCTCATCCAGAATCCGCTGCTTGTATGCCAGAGCCAGGTTTTTCATCTGCTCTCCGGTAAAACCGCGTTTATATGGAATTCCGGCCTTCTGTTTGTGCTGGGCGATAATCGCGTCAAAATCGTTCCGGGTCAGCCCGAGTATCATGCCGTAGCACTGGAGAAACCGGCGGTAATTGTCCCAGGCAAACCAGGCGTTTCCGGTGCGGGCGGCAATACCCCTTGCAATCTGCTCGTTGATGCCCACGTCCAGAAAGGTATCCAGCATTCCGGGCTGGGAAATGGAGGAACCGCTTCGAACCGACAGCAGCATGGGGTTCCTCGAATCGCCGAAAACCTTGCCTGTAATCTTTTCCAGCGCCGCGATATGCCGTTGAACCTGCTCCCTGAAATTCTGTTCGGCGGGCGGATAGCTCGCGATGATTTCCCGGCACCGGAACACCTCCGTGGTGATGATGAAACCCGGAGGAACCGACAGGCCGAAGCCGTGAAGCTTCGTCAGATTGTATCCCTTGTTGCCCAGATGAATGACGCCGTTAATCTTCTTATCCACGTTTCCGATGCAGGTCATGGCATGTTTGGGATCGTAGTTCAGAAGCAGATGCAGCTTTGCCTTGGGCAGCTTGTCTGCCTGACGGAACAGGGTGCTCAGAATCCGGCTCAAAAACAGATCCAGCTGCGGCAGACCCAGCGACAGAGAAATCCGATCCCGGAAAAAAATCTCCGATACCCTGTGCTGCAGGCGTTCGGAATCCATTGTATCGTTTTGCGGCAGATATTTGGGCAATATCTGATCCAGAGGCATGATGGAAAGGATGCGATTGAGATTGCGGCCGTGAATATTGTTGAAATAGTCGTTGATAATGTTCTTCACGGCCCGGGTGATTCCCTTGAAAATATCCAGATACTGGGTAAGAGAAAACCCCCTGACCTGGAGGGCGTGCGCCAGAAGTTCCATCTGGCCGTCGAATTCCACGGAAGGAGTTCCGTCCAGTTTCAGAGCGCGGTTGAACAGTTGCAGCAGGTCGTAAATCTGGAAAAAGGTCGCCTTGGTGATCAGGCTCAGGTCGATCTGATCCACCAGCTCTTCAAACAGGACATTGACCAGCGATTCGATTCGAAACGTCAGACCCATGGCATCGAATTTCAACTCGTGGTAACTTCCGTACATCGAGGGGATATCAGCGGCGACGTGTCTTTTTTTATAAATATCCTCTCTGACCGCATAGGTTTTTTCGGACAGAATCAGAGATTTCAGCTGATCAAGGTATTCCACGAGCTGAGTCAGACGTTTTCTCGGGTCGGTTTCCAGGAGCGCTTCCTTGAGCCGGTCCAGGTCTGGAAACGCCTCGGCTCTGAGCTGGGCGATATAATGATTCATTTCCACAAAATCGAAATGATACTTCTGATACAAAAGCTTGTACATGCCGGCCGCCAGTTCGACGCGCCTGACGTCGGTCTGATCCAGTTCGGAGACATTCTCCAGAAGGCCCCTGAGCCTGTCTTCTTTCAGGTAAATCAGCTCTTCGGGCAATGAAACGCCCTGCGCTATCAGATAATTGATTACCTTGCCGACCCCGTCGATATAAAAACCCTGCGCCTGAATCTGATCGTATATGTTCGGCGGCACATAGGATTGAATCACCGCCTTGTTGCCGGTTTCCCAGTACTTCAGAACCGCCTCCATGAAGGCAATGATCCGGTTGCTGCTTTCCACGTGGCTCTGTTTGCGAAGAAAATGCACCAAGGGGTCTTTTCGATGACAGATCTCGTCGATTTCGGTGGAAATATCCCGCAGCTTGCCTTCGGCCCCGATATCATTGAAAAACACGGGAAACAGCTTGGCAAGCTGTTTGATCAGATTGTAGACCGGACCGATGTCGCTGTTCAGAAGACGCGTCACATCGCGGGGGAAAAGATCCGTGTCCTTGATGAAAACGCCGAAAATCGACAGATAAATGATCAGTGACGAAAGCATTCGAATGGATAGCTTGGGGTTGATCTCGATGATTTCCAGCCAGGTTCGGATATTTTGCAGATGCGCGCTGTTCATTCGAATCTGCCAGTCATTGCCCACCCCGTCGATCATGGGCGTCTGGAAACCAAGATCAATCACCGAATCGATAAAAAAATTGATCAGCTCGATTTCATCCGTGCTGTACGCCCCCTTGCCGGTGTTGAGCACGCAGTTCAAGGCAGTGGCGGGATAACGAAGGGTTTCGGTCTTTAATATGGAAAATGTTTTCTGAATCAGCCGTCGCAGATCTTTTCGCTCCTGATGGTTGATCAGCCAGGTCAGGGTCCGGTTGATCTCGCGAAGAGTTTCTTCATGAATGGCGGAAAGACCGGAAATATTCATGATGTGAAAGAGAAAAATGAGCTTCCACTGATGCCCTGTCCTGACATCGGGAGCGGCTGAGAAAATCTTTTGCGGAACCTGCCGGTAGGCGTCAACGATTTCATGGTGTCCGGGATTGTCCAGCAGGCAGATTATGGTTTTTCGAGGGTTTACAGAGCGGATTTGCGCACATTTTTCCACGGCCTCAAGCAGCCGGTTGATCCTTTCCCGGGATATTTCCTTGAAAATTTTATTAAAACCCGCTTTCTGCATTTCTTTTCCGAGTTCTTTTTCAAACCAGCGCTGCGGATCCTTTTCAGCCAGCCAGTAGGTGTATGTATACCGGAAGTACCGCAGCAGAAGCCTGTGAATGCCGCTGAAATCCACCGGAATATTCGAATCGGTTTCCCCAAGGCTTTCGGCCAGACGATTGATGGAATAGTAGCTTCGCGCAAAAAGGGGAAAAACCGGATCCGGATAATCGTGAATGCGCAGCAATGCCAGATCAACCACGCTCAGAAACCTGGGCAGATCGGCATCGGCGTCCTTGACGATCTTGTCCAGAAAAAGAAGCAGGTTGTCGGCGGCATCGGACTGGATTACCGCATCGCCGCTCTCCTCCAGAACGCTGAAGAAAATGTCCAGCAACAGGGCGACTCCTTCGGGACCCCGCGCGTGCGTTTTCAGCAAATGGAAATAATCCAGGGAAAAGCAGCGTGCTTCCTGAACAATAAAGCTCCAGTTTTTATAAGGATGGGAAAGCTCGGACAAAAAGGTATTCAGCCGCTCCATCACACCATAGTACTGGGACATAATATCCTGAAGCGGGAAATATTTGGGATCGACCGCGACATCCACATGATAATCGGCGATATTGACCTCAAGGGCTTTGGATTGAAACTTGGCGGTAGTGTTCAAGATTACCTCTCTTGGAAAAAATCATTGAATGATCTGGGAAATCTTTAAAAAAGCTATCAGAGGCCCCTGGTATTTTCAAGGAGATTTCCCCGGAATTGGAGGCGCAACCCCTATTTACTTTGTTCGAAGCGGTCTTTCCTGCAAACGCCATACTTATGAAGTCGGCTTCGGACCCCGGACATCCCATTGAGATTCCCATGCCCGCAAGAAACATCGCCGGTTTTCCTCAGCGGCATTTTGTTTCCGGCGCCTCTGAGGGGCGGATGAAGGACGATTTGGAATCACACTGTGCGGGCCGGTTTTCAACATGCCAAATCTTTGAACTTTAACTGTTTTGAGTTTGACTATTTTTTGGTGAATGTATATGAGAAGAAAAAAATTGGAGCCAGTCCATGAATAACCAAACCGAAGAGCTGATTAAAAAGATTGTAAGCGGCATTCGATATCTGGTACGGGCGGTTTACAGCGATGCGTCCAAAATGAGCAAGCAGTTCGGACTCACCGGCCCCCAGCATATGGTGCTTCGAAATCTTTACCAGCAGGGTCAGATGTCTTCCGCACAATTAAGCCGCAAGCTTCATGTCACCCCTTCCAACATCACCGGCATTATCGATCGTCTGGAGAGCAAAGGGCTGGTGACGCGGATTCAGAAAAAGGGCGACCGCCGGGTGCATCTGATATCATTGACCCCGAGCGGAACGGATCTGAGCAAGAATCTTCCCGACCCCATCGAACGCAAGCTGATCTCGGGCCTGGCCAACCTTGCGCCCGAACAGGTTCAAAACCTTGAGGGGTCGATCCATCAAATCCTCAAACTGATCGACGTCCAGACCGGAAACGACTATGCTTTAGAATTTTTTCAGGTCGAACCGCTGGACGATGAAGAGCATTCCACACCTTAAAGGCGCAAAGAGGTTTTCATGAATATGGAACGCGAATCAATCGATTTCGATGTCCTTTTTATCGGCGGCGGACCTGCCAATCTGGCCGGCGCTATCGCATTGATGAAACTGTCAAAAGAAAAGAATCTGAATCTTGAAGTGGCGCTGATCGAAAAGGGGGCCGAAATCGGCGCCCATGCGCTCAGCGGCGCCGTGCTCAATCCCGCGCCCTTAAGACAGCTGATTCCCGACTTTATGGATAAGGGGTGCCCGATTGAAAACGTGGTTCGAGGCGACGAATTTTATTTTCTCACCCGGAACAGGCATTTTCGAATTCCAATCGTGCCCCGGTATATGCACAACCAGGGACATTTCATCATCAGCCTCTCTCTGTTCACCCGCTGGCTCGGGCAGATCGCCGAAGAACTGGGCGTCAACATCTTCCCGGGATTCGCCGGCGTCGAGGTGCTCTTCGGGCCGGATCAAAAGACGGTCATCGGAGTTCGCGCCGGAGACAAGGGCCTGGACAAGGATAAAGCGCCCAAGGCCAATTTTGAACCGGGGATCGATCTTCACGCCAAGGTCTGCGTGTTCGGCGAAGGCGCCCGGGGCAGCCTGACCAAACAACTCGACGCCCGGCTGAATCTCAGCGCCAGGGCCATGCCGCAGGTCTATGAAATCGGAATCAAGGAGGTCATTCAACTTCCGGAAGACAATTATTTCTCCAGCAGCCGTGGAAACGACATCCACACCATGGGCTACCCGCTGGGGCTTGATGTGCCCGGCGGCGGTTTCATCTATCAGATGAAGGACAACAAGGCGGCGGCAGGGTATCTGACCGCGCTGTGTTACGAGGATCCGACGCTGGACCCCTATGAGATGCTCATCCGGTTCAAACGCCACCCGTTGATCGCAAAAATTCTTAAAAACGGCAAGGTCATAGAACAGGGAGCGCGCACCGTTTCAACGGGCGGGCATTTCTCCATTCCCCGGCTTGCCATGGATGGCGCCCTGCTGACGGGCGGCGCGGCAGCCATTCACAACACCCCTGCCCTGAAAGGCATTCATGTGTCCATGGCATCCGGAATACTGGCGGCCGAAGCCATCGTGAAAGCCTTCGAAGAAGCCGATTTCACCCGGAAAAGCCTCGGCCGGTATGAAACGCTTATTGAAAACAGCCCCATCCATCAGGAAATCTACGAAGGCCGGAATTTCTCCCAGGCCCTTGCCATGAAAGGCCTGAAAAAATTCATTCACCTTGGCGCCCAATACATCAGCCAGGGACGAGGGATTCGGGACGAACTGCCCATCGAACCGGATTCCGATACCCTGAAACCGGTCAATGAGCCGCATTTCGCAAGAGAGACTCAGCATTACGACGGTATTCTGTGCGTCGACAAATTGACCGGCGTCTATCTTTCGAAAACCAGGCATCGGGAAGACCAACCCTCGCATATCGTCATTCACAGCCCCGAGGTCTGCGTCAACCACTGTTTCAAGACCTTCGGCTGCCCCTGCACGCGGTTCTGTCCCGGCAGCGTCTACGAACTGGCCGTGCATCCGGAAACCGGAAAAAGGCAGCTGAAGCTCAACCCATCCAACTGCCTGCATTGCAAAACCTGCGACATCAAGGATCCTTATGGCAATATCACCTGGACATGTCCGGAAGGCGGGGACGGGCCTGGATATTCTTTGGCGTAGAAAAATGCGAACAGGGTGTTGAAAAACAAGAATCAGGCCGTCAGGCAAGGCGCACGGCGATGCGACAAACGCAGCATATTCAAGCATATGTGAGCATTGGCGAGAGCCGCACAACGCTGAATGGCGGCCTCAGGCGCAGTTTTTCAACAGCCTGCTAAAGGCTTCCCTTCTTGAGAATCGCCACCAGAAGCCAGATGCCCATGATGGCGGCGGCGGAAAAAAGCATGATCCCTATCAGGGAAATGCCGTAAATCAGCGGCGGAATTTGAGAAACCACGATCAGGGCCGATCCGATAATCAGAGCGGCGATGATGATTGAAAAAGCCAGGCGGTTGCTGATCTGATCATGGGTGGCCAGCATGGTTTCCAGCCCCCTGTGTTCGAACCCGATGGACAGCTTCTCCCGGCGGATCAACCGGACGATGTCCAGCATCTCGCCGGGAAATTTTTTGGCAAACTCCAGAAGATCCGAACCTGCGCGCAACATATCCCGGCCGACTCTTCCGGGTTGAAGCCGCTTCATTTTGGCCTTCGCGATGTACGGAGCGATGCGGGCGATCATGTCGAACTCGGGATCCAGCATCAGGGCCACGCCCTCAACGGCGCTCAGCGCCTTGATCATCAGAAAAATGTCCGGCGGAATCCGCAGATGATGGCGGGCCACCAGCCGGAGCATCTCCTGCAGCATCTTGCCGATGCGAATGTCCTTTAGCGGTTTGTAAATATGCTGCCCCAGAAAATCCGCCACATCCCGCTCCAGCAGACGGATTTCAGGCTCCTTGTCCCAATCGGTGATTTTCAGCAGAATCTGAGTGGTGATGGCCGGATCCTGGCAGGCCACGCTGTCGATCAGATCCACGAAGTCTTCCCGGGTTTTTTGGTCCACCGAAGCAGCCATTCCAAAATCCAGCAGGCACAACACCTCGCCGGGAAGCACGAAAATGTTGCCGGGGTGGGGATCGGCATGAAAAAATCCATGCTCGAAAATCTGTTGTAAAAACAGATTCGCTCCCCTGCGGTTGATCTCTTTCAGATCCATGCCCGCCTGTTTCAGGGCTTCGACATCAGATACCTTGATGCCGTCGATAAACTCCATGGTGAGTACCCGGCCGGTCGAGGTTTCCGGATATACCCGGGGCACATAAAGCGTGGCTTCTCCTTCAAACTGGCGGGCAAAACGCTCCATATGGCCCGCCTCCATGGAATAATCAATTTCCTTCTCAAGGGTTCGGGCAAATTCCTCTACGACTTTAACCGGCCGATGCAGAGCCAGTTCCGGAATATGCCGTTCGACGAGGGTGGCCAGATGCATCATGATCTCCAGGTCCACCTCGATGATCTTTCGAATCCCCGGCCGCTGTACCTTGACCGCTACCGGCTCGCCGGTTTTGAGAACCGCGCGGTGTACCTGACCGATGGAGGCCGAAGCGATGGAAACCGGCTCAAATGAGGCAAAGGCTTCTTCCAGGGAACATCCCAGTTCGGAAACCACAACAGCCTGAATCGCGTCAAAGTGAGTTGGCGGCACCTTGTCCTGAAGCTTGGACAGTTCCTGAATAAACTCCATGGGAATCAGATCCGGACGGGTGGACAGAATCTGGCCCAGCTTGATGTAGGTAGTGCCCAGTTCGGCCAGGGCCATGCGCAGCCGCTCGGCCCGGGAAAGTTTTTCGACCGTGGAAGGCTTTTTTCTCAGAAGAATGCGCATGCCGATCTCGAGATAGGCGCCGATTCTCAGACGCTCCACCAGATCGCCGAAACCGTACTTGAGAAAAACACCCAGAATCTGCCGATACCGGTTCAAATGACGGTAGGTCCGGCCGATGTTGCCGATATTTCGCATGCTGAGCATAAGAAGGCTTCAGGGCTTGTCTTCGTTTTTGGCGCTCATGGAATTCTTGAGATCCTGAACCTCTTTCCTTAACCCCTCGATCTCATCCCGGGTGGCCAGCTTGCCTTTTTTAATCAGATTCTGAACGGCGTTTTCCACCCAGGTATCCATATTTGACTTGGCGCTCTCGTAACGCGCCATCAGATCATCTAAAAACTTTTTCCCGTCTTTTTCCGACATCTTGCCCTTCTGGATCAGCTCCCTTGCGATCTCTTCGACCTCATCCTTGGTTTTCAGAGCCAGACCGATTCCGGCCATCAAGGCCTTTTTCATCATATCCAGCATGGCGGATCTCCTTTCTTGGCGATTTCAGTGGGTTTTCGGTTTGTAAATACTGAAAAATAGCAACAGATAAGCAATTAAGACTCTGGCTTTTATTCATAATATCTAGCATGCATTAAATCGCAATGCAACTTTTTTGGCCGGATTGCCGCCATGGCTGGAAAACGCGCACGGCCGAAAAGAAACTTCAAGGACAATTTTCTTGCGGCTGCCGGGAAAAGAATGTATCTAAAAAACTTGGCAATACTCACTGTTTTAAACAAATAAGGGTCAGGATATGAATCAAGACGCCCGGATATATGGAAAAAGTCAGCCCCGCTCGCTTCCGGAGCCCGGATATGGCTTTTTCGGCCGTGAAACCGAAATTCTGAAAATTGAAAACGACGCATTCAAGCAAAACAACATGCTGCTGGTCCAGGCTGCGGGCGGCGCCGGCAAGACCGCCCTTATTTCCCATCTGGCCCGTTGCTGGCAAGCCGAGCGCGGAATCGAAAAGGTTTTTTATTTCTCCTTTCACGAAAGAACCTGGAAGCTTGAACAGATTCTGCTGGAAATCGGTGATTCGCTTCTTCCCGAAAAAGACCGGCAGGATCATTTTCGTCAACTCACGGAAAAAGGCAGAACTGCCGCGATCGTTGAAACACTCCGCGAGCGCCGGCATCTGCTGATCCTTGAAGACCTGGAATTCATTTCAAACCATTTGCTGATCGCAGATTCAGGTCTTTCCAAAAACGAGCGCCGCCGCATCAAAACTTTTTTAACCCAGCTTTCCGGAGGCGCCACACGGGTTCTGCTCTCGTCCAAGGATACGGCCCCATGGCTCTCGTCGACCACCTTCAAGGATCAGGTCCTTCATCTGGGCGCTCTGGACTCCGAAGCAACCCGGCTTTTCTGCGAACGAATTCTCGAAAAACACGGCAGCGCTCTGAACCCGAAAGAAGGTGACCTTCAAAGGCTGATCGCGTTTCTGAAGGTATGTCCTCTCGCCCTTGAGGTCGTTCTTCCCGACCTTGAAGATCAAGCGCCGGTTGAAATCATCACGGCTCTGGGCCTCAAGGATGCCGGCGAAGATACGCCGGCCGGCCATACGGCGATTGATGCCATTGAATTTATATACCGTATGCTTCCCCTCGGCGCTCGGTGTCTTCTGGCCTGCCTTTCGCCTGTTGCCGGCGTGATCAACCCGGAATTTCTGGTCCAGTACGGCCAGCAGCTGAAAAAGCAAAAGCCTCTGGAGAATTTGAATGTCGATCAATTCAATGAACTCATACAAGAGGCATTCCGCAGGAAACTGATTCAGTCCCATTGCGATGTGCCTGATTTTTTTAAATTCCGGCCGCCGATGCCCTATTTGCTGAAAAAAATAATGGATCAGCTTGACCCTGAAAGACAGGATGCCATTCAGGCGGCGTTTGTCGTCCATTACGGGGTCGTGTGCTGGTCGATTGCGGACCTGATCAATTCCGATGAGGAGTCAAAGCGGAAGATCGGATATCTGTTGATTTGGATCGAATACGAAAACATCCTGTCTGCTCTTAAACTGGCCCTGGACCGCCAAACCTCCATTATGGCTATTTTCAGCATTCTGCATCGATACATAGAAAAAACAAGAGATTATAGAAAAGGCCTCGCGATCGGGGAACCGATTCTCAAAAAGCTGAAAAGCTATTCCCAGGAAACCATGAATGGCCCCATCGGCGCGGAATTTGTCAATGTCATGCGCTGCATCGCGCAATATCATCTGGGCCTTGAAAATTATGAGGGTGCAAGGCAATTCTACCAGAAGGCCTTGGATTTGCACATGAATCTTGAATTTCTCCCCCAGGACCAGAAAATCAAAGCCAGCACCGAACATTATCATATACTGGGTGCAACGGCACAGCGTTTGGGGTCGTGGCAAGAGGCCGAAAACTACTATCGGCAAGCCGAGGAAGTCTGCATCCGGTTCAATGACCGCCGGCAGCTTGCCGATACCTATCGCCGGATGGCCATCATCGCCCAGGCCCAAAACCAATGGCAGAAGGCGTATGATCTGCTTCAAAAAACCCTGGACATTTTTGTTGAATGCAATGACCGGTCCTCTCAGGGTAGAACGTGTCAACTACTGGGAGTCAGCGCCGAAGAACAAAAAAACTGGGAACAGGCTGAAAAATTCTACCGCCAGGCGCTGGAAATCGGAATTGAGCTCAACGACCGGCACGGGCAGGCCGGGGCATATCACCATCTGGGCAGCGTCGCCCAGGTCCTGGAGCAGTGGCAGAAGGCTGAAATCTGCTTTCAAAAAGCCCTGGATATCTTTGTCGAGTGCAGCGACCCGCTTTCGCAGGGCAGAGCATATCATCATCTGGGCACGATCGCCCAGGAACAGGGGCAGTGGCGGAAGGCCGAATCATTTTATGATCAGGCGCTTCATATTTTTATCGAGCTCAATGATCCGTTTCTTCAGGCAGGAACCTACCAGAACATGGCCATCTCCGCTCAACAACAAGAACTTTGGCCGAAGGCCGGAACATTTTTCTTCAAAGCGCTGGAATGCTTTTCAAGATGCCGCGATGAACAAAACACCCTGCTTTCATTAAGCAGCCTGTTTAATCTCAATGAACTGGCCGAGGTTCAAGATATGTACGGCGCCATTGCCCGGATTCTTCAACGCACGCCCGAAGAAATCCGGACAATCCATGATCTGTGGAAAGCCGAAGCCTGAGTGCGCATCATCGCGCTTGACGGCAGTATGGAGCTGAATTCATCGCAAGAAAAAATCCGCGTCTTTTGATGCCAAGGAGGATCATCGGCTATCCGGGTCGCGGGATTTCGATTTTAAAGGCAATATATGAAGAAGACCGGCTTTATGTATGATCAGGGTATGCTCCTTCATGATACGGGTTCTGATCATCCTGAATCGCCTGAAAGGCTTCTGGCTGTTTACGGCGGAATCCGATCAGCGAACTTTTTCAGGCTTCTCATCCCGGTGGATGCGCAGCGGATTGACTTTAAGTGGCTGGAAACCGTACACAATCCTGACTACATCTATTATTTTGAAGAGATTTGCCTCTCGGGGCGAACCTACCTGGACAGCCAGGACAATCGAATGTGTCCGGACACCTTTGATGCCACCCTGCTGGCCAGCGGGGGCGTGGTCAATGCCTGCCGGATGGTTATGGAAGGAGTGATCGACAACGCGTTTTGCGCCGTCAGGCCTCCCGGGCATCATGCGGGCCAGAATTTTGCCATGGGTTTTTGTTTTTTCAACCATGTCGCCATTGCCGCACGTTATCTTCAAAAGGCCTGGGGAATCGAGCGTGTCGGAATCGTCGATTTTGATGTGCATCATGGAAACGGAACCCAGCGGATCTTTGAAGAAGATCCGACCGTGTTCTATTATTCCATCCATCAGCATCCGACATTTTCCTTTCCCGGCACTGGAAGAGAGTTTGAAAAAGGCACCGGCGCCGGATTGGGGTTTACCCTGAATTCCCCGGTCCTGCCAGGCCAGGGCGATGAGGCTTACCGGAGACATTTTGAAAGGGACCTTTGCCCTGCCTTTGATTCGTTCAAACCGCAGGTCATTCTGGTGTCCTGCGGTTTTGATGCGCATGAGGATGACGATATGTCGGACATGAGTGTTACCACGGATGGCTTTTCCTGGATGATTCGTCGCATCTGCGAACTTGCGCGGAGACACAGCTCGGGGAGGTTGATTTCCGTTCTTGAAGGCGGTTATTGCATCCGAAGGCTTGCGGAACTGGCCCGAAAACATGTTGAAATTTTAATCGGCTGCTGACGCGGCATCGAGCGCCTTAAAGCGATGCGAATCCATCATAAGCACAATCCTGCGGATCAACGGAGATTTAACAAAAAAAATCTACAACTGATGTATCGCAGAATCAATAATTTCACCCTGTGTTGCGCCCGTGTCGCGCATGGGGGTTAGTGAAAGGAAAAATTATGTTCGTCAGCCGCTCAATGATCAAGGAAGTCATCACCATCAGCAGAAAAACCTCTGTCTTGGATGCGCAGAAGATTATGAAAGCAAACCGCGTCCGGCATCTGCCCGTTGTGGAGGAAGACGGCCGTTTGGTGGGAATCGTCACGGACCGGGATCTTCGCAGCGTCTATCCTTCCATCACGCTGCCTCCCGAGGAACAGAAAAAGGAAATGCAGCGTCTGCACGAATACACCATCGAAGACATCATGACCCGTGAAGTGGTCTCGATCGCGCCCACCTCCACCATTCAGGACGCTCTGCTGCTGATTGAAAAAACCCGGGTAGGAGCGTTTCCGGTCGTCGACGAACGCGGCATTCTCATCGGAATTATTTCCGTTCGGGACCTTCTCGGCGCCTTTATCAAGGTCATGGGAGTGCATGAACCCGGAACGCTCCTTGGCATTGTCGTTGAAGAAAAGGTCGGAGAGCTTAAAAAGATCGTCGATGTGATTTCCGAAGAAAAAATTTCTCTGGGCAGCATTCTGGTCGCGAGGTACTGGGATCAGAACAAGCGTGCGGTTTTTCCCTATCTGCTCGCACTGAACGTCAGCCGGGTAAAAAAACGGCTTCAGGCCATGGGATATGAATTGATTGATCCGCTTCAGTGGCATCTCGGTCAGGACGAAAACGATAAATAAAATGCCGCCGCGGCCAATACCCCGTCAAAATCGGATAATTGACAGAAACGGTAAAAATATGATTTGCTCCTGTTTGATCAATAGGTTTCAAACCGGCTTAAATCGGAGCTTGCGTCTGAATGCTGCGAATAGGGTGACCGGGCGCCCGGCGATTTCATTTGAAGGACGCCGATAGGGACGCTGATTTTCTCTCTATGAAAGGCCTGCCATGTATATCAAGTGCTGGGGTTCAAGAGGGTCCATTCCGGTATCCGGGGTCGACTATATTCAGTACGGCGGGGATACCACCTGCGTGGAGATACGGGCCAGAAGCGGTGAAATCATCATTGTGGATGCTGGAACCGGTATTCGCAGGCTCGGCAATCAGTTGATTCAGGAAAACCGTTTCAATTATCATTTTATTCTCACCCATGCCCACTGGGACCATCTGATGGGGTTTCCTTTTTTCAAGCCTCTTTACAGAAAGGAATCCCTTATTAAAATGCACCAGTGCCCGCTGGCCGACAATTACGTGGAACAGATTTTTTCCAGGGTGATGGCGCCTCCGAATTTTCCGGTCCAGTACTCGAATCTCAAGGCAACCATGGATTATCAGCAAGGATGCCCGCAAAGCTTTGATATTGGATCGATTCATATTATCCCGATCCCGATCAGTCACCCCAACCAGGGCAGCGGGTATAAATTTGTTGAAGACGGCAAGAGCCTTGTTTTTCTGACCGACAATGAACTGGGCTATGTTCATCCCGGAGGACTGGCCTATCCGGACTACCTGGAATTTTGCACGGGCGTGGACCTGTTGATTCACGATGCCGAATATACGCCGCAGGAGTACGAAACCACCATCAAGTGGGGACATTCGTCTTATGTCGATGTCTTGAAACTGGCAACCGCCGCCGGAGTCCGTCAACTGGGACTTTTTCACATGAATCAGGAGAGAACCGACCCTGCCATGGACCAGATTGTTCACGACTGTCGCAGCCGGCTAAAAGACCGGAGCGCCGGGATCGAATGCTTTGCCGTGGCATGCGACCAGGTGATGGCGCTCTGAAGTTCGAAGCCTGAATCAAAAGGAAATGCCGCATTGGAAACATCAATCAAAAGAGCTGCCAGAGATCTTGTATCGTCCAGGCATGCCGTAGCCCTGACCGGCGCCGGCATTTCGGTTGAAAGCGGCATCCCTCCCTTTCGGGGCAAAGGGGGGATGTGGGAAAAATTCGACCCGATGGAGTGCGCCCACATTCAGGCTTTTATGGAAAATCCGGCCCGAGTGTGGGCCATTTTCCTGAAGGAAATGAAAACCATTCTGGATCAGGCCAGACCCAACAGCGCCCATATCGGCCTGCTTCAGATGGAACAGCTGGGCATTCTCAAAACCATCATCACCCAGAACATCGACGGGCTTCACCAGATGGCTGGAAATTCCGATGTAATTGAGTTTCACGGTAATTTCGCCTGGCAGCAATGCATGGAATGCGGCTGCCGAATTCCAACCTCGCGCCTGATCCTGAACTCCCTGCCGCCCCGGTGCGACTGCGGCGGCATTCTGAGGCCCGAATGCGTATTTTTTGGAGAAATGATTCTCCCGGAATCGCTTGAACGCTCCAGGCGCATTGCGGCCCGATGCGACCTGATGCTGGTTGTGGGAACCTCGGCCGTTGTTCAGCCGGCAGCTTTCATGCCGGTCATCGCCAAGGACGCCGGCGCCACAATCATCGAAATCAATCCGGAGAAAACCCCCTTGACCCATGCGGTCAGCGATTACCTCATTCAAGGGAATGCCGGAGAAATCATATCGGCCATCATGGAACAAATTAACGCTTTATCGGACGCTTGAAACGCTAACCGGTTTTGAACAGAAACAGAGCGACATAACGCGGATCCAGAGCTTCCGGCGATACATGGCCGTATTCGGTTTCCATTTCTTGAAAAAGCGCATCCACAGCCCCGCCGATGCGGTCCGTTAATTGACTTTCGGAAAGGCTGGCATATTGTGAAAGCCAATCCAAAAAGGAGGATTTTCCAACGGACCGGATTTGATAAGGAGGCGTTTTCCCCTGCCAAAGTCCGGAAAAAAACGGCTTAAAGGCCTCTATCGGCAATGGCTCAAGCCCGGGTTTCAGCCCAAGACAATGCCGGGCCCACAGGGTCAGCAGCAGGTTTTTGTAAGTCAGAAATTCAAACCGGGCCAGGGAATCGGCCTCGATCGGCATTTTATCCAGCACAGCATCGATCTCAATCACCTGCGTCAAGACCGCTTCAGTCTGATTCAAGTCCGCAAGCGTTGAAAATTCCCTGTATAACTGGCCGCTTGCGAAACCGTCAAAAAACTGGGGCTTTGGAAGAAAGAGACCGCCCAGAACGCCCAGCCATTTTTTGTCCCAGAAAGTCAACCCCAACCCTGACCTGTGCATCCAGCTCTCGTTCCGCCAGGATTCGGCCCGCCACTTCAGCTTGAGGGCCAGCCCGAAACCCACCCGGAAGACAGCTGACAGGGCAAAACGCTCGATAATGGCGGCGCTCTTGACAACATCAAGGCCTGAGGTTGTAAAAGTCAACCGCTCCAAGCCGATGCCAAGATAGCCGGAAACCTTTTTCACCACCTGTGACAATTCGTTTCGGCCTGAAATTTTAATCCTGTCGGCCACAATCACCTGATTGCATAGACCTGCAAATTCTGCCTGCAGATGGCAGAGCGCATTCGAAGAAACTTGCGCCAGGGCCCGGCCGAACAGGCTGTCGTTCGAAATTTCCTGACCGTGGACCATGGGCGCCAGCCAGAGCGCTTCCGGATCCGGGGTTTTCGAAAGATATTTCGGTCGTTGGGCAAAAAAGGCCTCAACCTTCAGGGGTTGGTAAACGCCAACCGCCTCTTCATAGGGAAGCAGCCCTTTTTCGGCCAGCCGCACATTTCGCAATCGATAATTTTCCTCTTCGGTTTCCGCTGGAATCACGGCCGTGGCCTCAAACAAGACTTTCTGGTATACCTCATGATCGTATGCGGCCAGATGATCCAGAAAGCTTTCGACAAATTCACGCCGAAGCGGCCCGGAAAAATCTGCGGCGTCGTCATCATGATGAATGCGGATATAAAACACATCGTCCCTGGTGAAAAAATCATCCCCTAAATCCGAAAAATCTTCGTCATGCTCCCGGATTCTCACCGAAATGCTTTGATTCAGATACCATTCAACCATCTGGGTGGCATCGGTCAGAAACCACCGGATAAATCCATCCGGGTTGGCTGCAAGAAAGCGTTGCATCCACTCGGTCATGCCTTTTAAATCCGGATGATCCTTGCGCCATCCTTCGACATCCAGAATGTACTGCCACTGCCTGGCGGAGGCCAGAGAGAGGATGGGAAGACAATCATCGAGCCCGATATCCTGAATGAGCATGTGAAGGTCTTCCTCGGGAAAGGAATGCACCAGAGCCGCCGGCTGGGGAAAGCTCAGAATGCGGTCCAGTGCGGCTTGCGGCGGAAGATTCAGAATGGCTTTTCGCTGTTCGAAAAGCTTCTGAAGACGGTTTTCTGAAGTTTGATCTTTCAGTTCCGAATTCATGCGGATTGAACCTCTTGTCTGCCCGCGCTCCAGGAGGCGGATTTCAACAGCAGCAACATTCCCGGAATTGCAATCAGGGTGCAGGCGATAAAAAAATGCACCCACCCCATGTGTTTGGCCAGAAATCCGGTCGGCGCCGATGCCAGCACCCGCGGCACGCCCATCAGGCTGCTGAGAAGCGCGTACTGGGTGGCGGTAAATTTTTTGTTGGTAATGCTGGCCATGAATGCCGCATAAGCCGCCGTTCCCATGCCGCTGCTCAGATTTTCAAAAGCGATCACTCCGGAAAGTGCCGCAACACTGCTTCCGATCCGGGCCAGAACGGCGAATCCGGCCGTTGAGAGGGCCTGAAAAATCCCGAACACCCACAGGCTTCGAACGATCCCCAGCCGCAGCATGACAAGGCCTCCCAGCAGGCTGCCGAACACGGTTGCCCAGAATCCGAACAGTTTGACCACGGCGCCGATCTGAGTCTTGGTAAAGCCGATGTCCAGGTAGAAGGGAGTGGTCATGGCGCTGGCCATGGTATCGCCGATCTTGTACAGCAGAATAAAGGCCAGAATCCAGAGAGCCTCCTTCCGGCGGAAATATTCCGTCAGCGGTTCAATGACAGCCTCTTTAAGGGTCTTCGGAGTTCCTTCGGGAACGCCGGGCTCTTTCGCCATCAGGGTGGTCAGAACTGCGGGCAGCAGACAGGCGGCCATAATCAGATAGACGGCCCGAAAGCCGATATGGTCGGCCATGATCAGGCCGCCTCCCGATGCCAGAAGCATTCCGATTCGATAGCCGTTGATATAAAATGACGCGCCCAGTCCGAGTTCCGCATCGGAGAGATCCTCTCTTCGATAGGCGTCGATCACGATATCCTGGGACGCGCTGAAAAAAGTCACGGCAAACGCGGCCACGGCAATGCCCCACGGGTGGCCGGCCGGATCACTGAACCCCAGAAAGACGATGGCCCCCATCAGGCAGATCTGTAAGATCAGCAGCCATCCGCGTCTTCTGCCCATCCGGAACAGCGTAAACCGGTCCATGAACGGGGCCCAGACAAATTTCAGGGTATACGGCAGGCCGACCAGCGCCATCATGCCGATGACGGCCAGATCCACACCCGCGTCCTTCATCCAGGCCTGAAGAACGCTCAAGGTCAACAGCAACGGCAGGCCGGAGGCATAGCCCATGATAAAGGCCACCAGCATGCGCGTGCTGAATACCATTCCAAGGATGCCGGGCTTTTTCCCGGAGGTCTCAAAACCGGAGCAGGCGACTTTTCCGGCTACTTGCCGGGGCATTGGCTGATCACCCGCGGATCGATTTTCTTGTTTCCGTACGCCTTGTCGAAATGGGCGCTGAAATCACCGGCGAGTTTTTTCGCCCGAATCCGGTAGGCATCCTTGTCGGCCCAGGTATTTTCAGGTTTCAGTATTTCAGAAGGCACATCCGGGCAAATTCTGGGAATGTTCAGATGAAACAGATCATCCCGGTCATAAGGCACGTCAGTGAGCTTTCCGTCCAGGGCCGCATTGAGAATGCGGCGGGTGATGTTGATGTCGAACCGGCGGCCTTCTCCGTAGGGGCCGCCGCTCCAGCCCGTATTGATAAGATAGACCTCGGTGTTGTGGGCCTTCAATTTTTGCCCCAGCATATCCGAATAATAGTGAGGCAGACAGGGCATGAACGGCTGGCCGAAGAACCGGGAAAAAGTCGATACCGGATCAATGATTCCGGTTTCGGTTCCGGCCAGTTTGCTGGTATACCCCATCAAAAACCACAGCATGGCCTGTTCGGAATTAAGGCGCGCAACCGGAGGAAGCACGCTGTTGGCGTCGGCAGCCAGAAAGACGATGGTTTTGGGGTGCGGGCCTATGGATGAAGGCTTGATGTTGGCCAGATAGCTCAGTGGATAAGAAGCCCGGCTGTTGGGGGTGAGCCGGGCGTCATTCAGATCGAAGGAGCCGCCCGGGTACATCATGGTATTTTCGATGATCACCCCGTGATCAAGATAGTCGTCCACATGAAAAACCGCCCGATAGATCTCGGGCTCTTTTTCCGAATCCAGATTGATTAATTTCGCGTAGCAGCCGTATTCAAAGTTGGCGATTCCGTTTTCACTCCATCCGTGCTCGTCGTCTCCGAGAAGCGCCCGGTTGGGGTCGGCGGAAAGCGTGGTTTTCCCGGTTCCGGAAAGCCCCAGAAACAGCCCCAGCTCCCCTTTCCGGTTCTCGTTGGCCGAACAGTGCAGGGGCAGAATGCCGTTGAGAGGGAGGTAATAATTCATCACGGTGAACATCAGTTTTTTGACGCTGCCGCCGTAAGACGACCCGTACACCAGGCCAAGGCCCTTGCCAAAGTCCATGGCAATGGCCATGGATGAGGTCCTCGTGCCGCGATCTTTTCGAAGCCGTCCGGCATACCGCTCGGTGACGATCTTGTCATAAGGCAGCACCAGCAGCGTAAATCCTTTGTCGGCAAAGATGCTTCGGCCGATGTCATCCGGAACCGGACGGAACATGTTGTCGGTAAACAGGCTGGTTAACCCGTTGTCGGTAACGGTGCGCACCGGCAGGGCATAGGAGGCGTCGGCGCCGATAACCCGGTCCGTAACAAAAACCTGTTTTTTTTCTGAAAGCACTTTCAGGGCATCCTGCCAGAGCATCTCGAAGGTTTGAGGATCCATAGGAAAGTTGTTCGGAGAATCCCAGTCGATATGGGATTCGACCTCCGGACGGCGCACAATATAGGTGTCATACGGAGATCTTCCCGTGGAATCCGGGGCGGTCCACGTCACCAGGCTTCCGCAGGACGAAACCAGCGCCTCTTTGGCCTCCACCGTCTTGCGAATGATTTCCCTTCGTTCAAGATTTAAATACACCGATCCATGGTCTGCAATCGCCTTATCAATATCCGATTTTAAGTCCATTTTTGCCGTCTCTTTTTCCTGTGGTTTGGGTTTGATGATTGGGTCAAAGATTTATCCGGGGTCGAAAAGCCGGAATACGAGATTTCAGTCTCCAGGGCCGTAACAGGCGAAAACAACCTCGTCCAGATCCCGTTTCGGAACGTGATGAACCCCATGGTCGTCCCGCCAGTACCGGATGTCCCCGTCAGGACCTACGGGTTCAATCACGATTTGTTCCCCGGGTTTTCCGATGGCCAATACCAGAAGGATTTCAAGGCAATCCGGAATTTCGAGCCGGTTGCTCAGCCGTTTTCTATCCACAGCGGCGATGATGCACCCGGCCAGGCCCTTTTCCGTCGCCCCAAGAAGTATGCTCTGGGCAGCGATTCCCGGATCGCAAGAAAAGTCCGCGCTGATACGCCGGTCTCCCAATAAAATGATATACGCCGACGGCTGTTCGCCCGGTTCCGGTCCAGCCCATTGCTTCAGATAGCCGGCCCATTGCAGACACAAAAATATCTCGGCGTTGACATCCCCGTCGCATGAAAGGACATACTTCAACGGCTGACGATTGGCTGCCGAAGCGCTCAGTCTGGCCAGATCGACCAGATGCCTGAGCGTTTCAACGTCCACGCGATGATTCTGATAAAACCGCCGGCAACTTCTGTTTTTCCGGATCAGCGCTTCGAGCATGACGGCTGTTTCCCTGTCCAGTTCCTGTGCATCCACATAAGCACTTCGTCAAAATCCTGTTGAAGCATTTTCAGCGCATTTCCCCTGTGGCTGACCGCGCCTTTTTCCTGGCGGCTCAACTGGGCGAAAGTCTTTTTCATCGACGGGCAGTAAAATATGGGATCGTATCCGAATCCGTTGTCGCCCTGCATGGTTTCGGCGATCCGGCCTTCACACCTTCCTGAATAAGTTTTAACCGGCCCGTTGGGAATTGCGATGCATACCACGCACTGGAAATAAGCCTTCCGATCGGCAACGCCTGTCATTTCCCGCAAAAGCTTGATGCACCGGTCGGTATCCGTCGCGTCAATACCGGCATACCGGGCTGAATGTATCCCCGGCATGCCGCCGAGCGCTTCAACCACCAGCCCGGAATCATCCGCCAGAGCCGGTATCTGATAATGGTCGGCGTAATACCTTGCCTTCTTGCAGGCATTTTCCGTAAAATTGCTGCCGTCCTCGACCGGCGGCGCCACCGGATCCAAAGCGTCAAGGTCTTTGATTCGAACCGGAAAATTTTTTAAAAGATCTTTGATTTCACTGATTTTCCCCTTGTTGCTCGTAGAAAGCAGCAGGGGAATCCAATGATTCCCGGCAGCCGCGTACCGGCCGAAACCGTCTGGAAAAATGCCGTGATGCCGCACTGTATTTTTCAACCGCATACTCCGCTGTCAGGCGAGATATAATAGGATACGGAATCTGTTTTGTAAAGCTTTTCAAGATAAACGCTTTTTTAGAAAAGCAGCAGGAGTCCGTATTCCTGAAATTTGAGGCAAGACCTTGAAAATGCCTTTATTTCAATGGACCGTATCCTGACAATAATTCTTTACACCGAAAACCGGGCTGGTGTATGAATTGCCAAGGTTAATTCATTCAGTTTCCATTCGTCAATTTTAAGGAAAGATCATGCATAAATTACTTGCCGACCAACCGGGACAGAAAATGCTCCTGCTGGGAAACGAGGCCATTGCCCGGGGCGCCCTGGAATCCGGAGTGGCCGTGGCGACCACCTACCCCGGCACGCCCTCATCGGAAATTTCGATGAACTTTTTCCAGATCTCTCAGGAAAGCGACCTGTACTTCGAATACAGCACCAACGAGAAGGTGGCGCTCGAAGTGGCGGCGGCGGCAGCCAACTGCGGCGTGCGCAGCATGTGCGTCATGAAGCATGTGGGCATGAACGTAGCTGCCGATGCGCTGATGACCCTGGCCTATGTAGGCGTTAAAGGCGCCCTGGTGATCGTAACCGCCGACGACCCTTTCATGTTTTCGAGCCAGAACGAGCAGGACAACCGGTATTATGCAAAATTCGGGGGTCTTCCCATGCTCGAGCCCTCGGACAGTTCGGAAGCCCGGCAGATGACGGCCGAGGCTTTCGAACTGTCGGAAAAACTCGGGGAACCGGTCATTCTGCGCACAACCACCCGATTGAATCATTCAACCGGGGCTGTGACTCTGGGCCCCATGAAAAAAATAAAAACCCGGGGCGAATTCGTTCGAAATCCGCTTCGCTACGTCACCGTACCGGCGGTCTCCAGAAAGCTGCACGCCCGATTGCTGGAAAACCTGGCATCCGCCCGGCAGATTTCCGAGACGTCGGCCTTTAATTTCACGAAGGGCGAAGGCGTCTGGGGAATCATCTGCAACGGCGTCAGCTATAATTATGTTTGCGACGCGCTCTTGGATCTGGGTCTGGAGCAGCGGATCCGGATTCTCAGAATCGGGTTTTCCCACCCCCTGCCGGAGGGCCTCATCGTATCCTTTCTGAAAACCAGCGAAAAGGTTCTCGTTGTCGAGGAGGGAGAACCTTTCATGGAAGAAGCCGTCAAGGCCGCAGCCCAGCAGGCGAAACTGACCCTCGACATTCAGGGCAAGAGCGACACGCTCTTCTCCCGGCTTTATGAGTATGATCCGGCCATGGTCCGGGAAAAGATTGCCGGGTATTTCAACATTCCCTATACGCCGCTGCAAAGAATCGACCTTTCCGATGTTCCGGAACTTCCCGCAAGGCCGCCCTCGCTGTGCCCGGGATGCCCGCATCGGGCGACTTTCTATGCCGTCAGAAAGGCCGCCGCCGGTCTGGACATCATGTGCCCCAACGACATCGGGTGCTATACGCTGGGTTTTATGCCCCCGCTTTCAATGGGAGACTTTTTGATATGCATGGGGTCTTCCGTGGGAACCTCCTGCGGTTTTTCAAAGGTCGGCGGCAAGAAGGTCGTCGCCTTTATCGGCGATTCCACCTTTTTCCATTCCGGCATTCCCGGTCTGATCAACGCCGTTTTCAACCAGCACGATTTCACCCTGGTCATTTTGGACAACGGCATCACGGCCATGACCGGTCATCAGCCCAACCCCGGAGTGGATATGGAAAAGCTCAACCTCAAGGGATACGGCCGCGTGTCCATTGAAGCGGTCGTCCGGTCCCTGGGCGTCGGGCAGGTTTCCGTGATCCGGCCCCTGAATGTCAAAAAGAGCATTGAGGCGATTCGGAAGGCCTTGGATTTCAAGGGCGTTTCGGTGGTGATCTCCAAACACCTCTGCCCCCTGTTTGCCAACAGCATTCGGAAGTCCACGGCCAGGCCTTTTTACGTCAGCGACCGGTGCAGAAATCACCGGAACTGCGTCAACGACCTGGCCTGTCCCGCCTTTTTTATTTCTGATGGACGGGTCAAAATCAATCCGGCCCTTTGTACGGGATGTTCTCTGTGCGCCCAGGTGTGCCCGGAAAATGCCATCCTGCCGCAGAAGGCCGATCCCTGACCGGGTCATGGCCTTTCGAATTCCGGTCGTCGGAAACCTGATTTCTTCAAATTGCAGGGAGTTTGAATATGATGAAAGCAAAACGATTGATCATCGTAGCGGTGGGCGGGCAGGGGAACCTTCTGGCCTCGCGGGTGCTGGCCGAGGCGGCGCTTGCCTCCGGCGTGCCGATTCGAATGAGCGAAATCCACGGCATGGCCCAGCGGGGCGGGGTGGTCGAATCCGCTCTGGTATTCGGAGACGCCAGAAGTCCGATTATATCCGATGCCGAAGCGGATGTGCTCGTGGGTTTTGAACCGTCGGAAACCCTGAGGGCACTGAATCGATGCAATCCGGAATCGGTTGTGATTACCAATCTTGCCCCGCTGCCGCCCTTTACGGTGTCGATCGGAAAGGGCGTATACCCGGACATCAAGCAGATCCAGGATCTGATCCGGGCCAAAACTCAAAAACTCATTGCTTTCGACGCCACAAAAATGGCCCATGCGGCCGGAAGCGCCAGGGCCGTGAACATGGTGCTTCTCGGCGCCTTAATACAGACCCGGATGCTTCCCGTATCCGTGGAAAGCGTCCGGTCCGCCATCGAGACCAAGACCGCCCGGTCCTTTGTTCCGGCAAACCTCAAAGCCTTTGAGCTTGGGTTCGAGGCTGCAAGCAATCTCGCGGCGTCTTGATGAAGTTCTTGCGATATTTCGGGCTGTGCAAAGGTCCTGATGCCGGGCTTTTTAACTCTTTGAACACGGTTTCATCGAAACACGCCGACAACCATGCTTGAAGAACTGTTCATCAGAAATTTTGCGATCATCGACGACCTGCACATTCGATTCTCGGGCGGCCTGACGATTCTCAGCGGAGAGACCGGCGCCGGAAAGTCCATTATCATTCAGGCGGTCAACCTGCTGCTGGGCGCCCGGGCTTCATCGAAGATGATCCGGTCGGGCGCCGATTGCGCCGAGGTAGAGGCGCTTTTCAGAATCAACCCGGAAAGCGACCTGGCCCGGCGACTGCGGGAAGACGGCCGGGTAATCACCGACGCGTTGATTATCCGGCGCATCATCGCCGAAAATGACCGGCACCGGATATATCTCAACGACCGGCCGGCCACGATTCAGACGCTTTGCGATGTGGCGGAAAACCTGGCCAGCATTTCCGGCCAGCATGCCCATCAGAAGCTTTTAAAAGAAGAAAACCAGCTGAGAATTCTGGACGAGTTCGCAGACCTGGCCGATCTTCGAATCCAGGTGGCCCGATTTTATCATCAGCTGGTTCCCCTTTTCGAGAATCTTCGAATGCTTTGCGCCCGTCAAGCCAGTCAGGCACAGGAACTCGAACTCCTCGAATTTCAGCGCCAGGAAATCCAGCAGGCCGGCATCATCCCCCAGGAGGATTCGAACCTCGAGCAGGAGCGCGTGCTGCTGAAACACGCGGAAAAGATTTACGAAACCGTGCACCAAAGCATCGAAACCCTGTATTCGGGCCAGGGCGCCATTGCGGAAAATCTGACTGTGATTCAAAAAAATCTGGACAGAATCCGCTCTCTGGACCCGGAACTTGAATCCATGGCCGGAACGATTTCCGGCATTTCGTTTCAAGTCGAGGACATCTCCCAGCGCTTCGGAACCTACCTGCATCGGATTTCCATCGATCCGGCCCGCATCGAAGCGGTCGAAGCCCGGCTGGACCTTTTGAACAGGCTGAAGCGCAAATACGGAGGAACCCTGGAGGCCGTTGCGGAAAAGCTCAAAGCCATTGAAAAGGAAATCGCCGTCGTTTCGGATCTTTCGGATCAGATACGGAACATGGAAAAGCAAATCGACGACCTGAAGTGCAAATTGATCCTTGCCGCAGAAACGCTTTCCGAAAAACGAAGATCCGCCGCCGAAGAGCTTTCCCACAAAATCGAATTCGAGCTGGCCGGACTGAAAATGCCGGACAGCCGGCTTAAAATCTCGGTAGAGCCGATTCCGGCTGAAACCGGCGCCTCCTATCCGGCGGCCGGGGGAAAACGCATCACCGAAACCGGATTGGACCGGGTGTCTTTTTTAATTTCCCCCAACCTCGGCGAGGCGCTCAAACCTCTGGCGCAAATCGCTTCGGGAGGGGAGCTTTCCCGGGTCGTGCTGGCCCTGAAAGCCATCACCGCGAACAGATCCTCCCTGGAAACCGTGGTATTCGATGAGGTGGACGCCGGCATCGGCGGATCCGCGGCTGAAGTGGTGGGGAACAAACTCCGTCAGCTCTCAGCGTATCATCAGATCATCTGCATCACCCATCTTGCGCAGATTGCCAAATTCGGACACAACCATTTCCGCATATCCAAAAACGTCGTAAACAGTCGGACCGTCACTGCCATAGAGCCCCTGGACGAATCCGAGCGGGTGGAAGAACTGGCCAGAATGCTGGCCGGCGCAACGATAACCCAGACCACTCTGGCCCACGCCCGTGAGATGCTCAACATGAATCGGCCGTAATCATTTATCCGGCTTTTTTTCGGCGCGTTTGCATCTGTTCGGCGTTTTTCATACCTTATGTATCTTGTGGATTATTTTTTCTTGACACACCACATATTGTGTGAGAAATAAAATTTTATCTTCGAAGATCACCTCGACTTCAAAGATGCTTCATAAACTTCCAGATCGTATGCTCCAAAAATTACATGGCATCATCCATAACGCCGGCCCGTTGACCGGCAACCCGAAAGAGAGGGAAATATGACGCAGCAATCCAGATTTCTGGCAACCGATGAGGGAAATTTTGAAATGAATATTTGCGAATGGGATGAATGCCGGTTGTCTGAATTTTTGATGGATGCCAGCCAGATCGAAAAGGATCAGGCCATTGAAATCAGTCGGTTTCTGCGAAAGCAAATCGCCCAGATGGAACTGCCGACCGTCACCCTTCCCCTGATCGGCCACATCCTCACCGCCAAGCTGGCGGAATACGGCCTGCACAACATCCCCCCCCTTGTTCCGGACAAATCCATCTTCATTCATGACAGGCTGGCGATTTCCGAAAACGCCCGGAGGGTGCTGGAAAGACGCTACCTCAAAAAGGACGAAAACAACAAACTTCTGGAAACACCCGAGGAGATGTTCCGCAGAGTGGCCCGCCACATCGCCAAAGCGGAGGATAAGTTGTCCGATGGATCGCGGACAAAAGAGATCGAAGACATCTTTTACAATATGATGACGGAATTTAGATTTCTTCCCAACTCGCCCACTCTGATGAACGCCGGACAACGCCTCGGCCAACTGGCCGCGTGTTTTGTGCTGCCCATCAAAGACAGCCTGGAAGACATCTTCAACTCGGTCAAACACGCCGCCCTGATTCACAAATCCGGCGGGGGTACGGGCTTTGCGTTTTCCCGGCTTCGACCCAAAAACAGCCGGGTAGGCGCCACCGGCGGAGTGGCCTCAGGGCCGGTATCGTTCATGAAAATTTTCAATACCGCCACCGAACAGGTCAAACAGGGCGGCACCCGTCGGGGCGCCAACATGGCGGTGCTGCGGGTCGACCATCCGGATATTCTGGAATTCATCCACTGCAAGCAGAACAACAGCGAACTGAACAATTTCAATATTTCCGTCGGCGCAACCGATATTTTTATGAAAGCGGTGGCGGCCGGAAGCAATTACGACCTGATTGATCCCCGGGACGGAACGGTCGCCGGTCAGCTCGACGCCAAGGAAGTCTTTCAGGCCATGGTCAACCAGGCATGGAAAAACGGAGATCCAGGCATCATCTTCCTCGATAAAATGAACAAGGACAACCCCACGCCGGCTCTGGGCGAGATCGAAAGCACCAATCCCTGCGGAGAGCAGCCCCTGCTTCCAATGGAAGCCTGCAATCTGGGTTCCATCAACCTGACCCGATTTGTCGTTGAAACCGAAGAAAAAAAACCGGCCATCGATTACAACAGCCTTCGGGAAACCGTACGCGATTCCGTACGTTTTCTGGACAATGCCATCGAGATGTCCCAATATCCGCTGCCGGAAATCGACGACATGGTCAAGGGCAACCGCAAGATCGGTCTTGGCATCATGGGATTTGCGGATCTGCTCTACGAGATGCGGATTCCCTACAGCTCCGATCAGGCGCTGGAACTGGCCGAAGAAGTCATGGCCTTCGTTCAGAAGGAGTCCCACGAAGCCTCCAAGGCCCTGGCCGAAGAACGGGGGGTATTCGAAAATTTCGATTCCAGCATATACAAGGACAGGGGCTGCCCCATGCGAAACGCCACCACCACCACCATCGCCCCCACCGGAACCTTGAGCATCATCGCCGGCTGTTCCAGCGGCATCGAACCCCTGTTTGCCTTAAGTTTTGTACGCCGGGTCATGGACAACGATGAACTGCTGGAGATCAACCCTGTTTTCGAAAAAACGGCCAAGCAGCGTGGATTCTATTCATCCCAGCTCATGGCGACCGTTGCCAGGCAGGGCAGCATTCAGAATATGGCGGAAATTCCCGAAGACGTCCGAAAGGTTTTTGTCACGGCTCACGATATCGACCCGCAATGGCACATCCGCATGCAGGCGGCGTTCCAAAAGCATACGGACAATGCCGTATCCAAAACGGTCAATCTGCCCAAAACGGCCTCGGTAGACGATGTAATGAAAATCTACAATATGGCCTACGAACTGGAGTGCAAGGGCGTGACCATTTACCGGGACGGCAGCAAGGAAAACCAGGTGCTTTCGGTCAGCGACAAGGCCGCAGCGGACGGCTTCATGACCGCTGTACAGCAACGACCCGATACCCTGGAAGGCTTTACTACCAAGATGCAGACCGGCATGGGCAATCTTTATGTGACCGTAACCGAATGCGAGGGAAAACCCTTTGAGGTGTTTGCCACCATCGGCAAATCCGGTCGATCCACCACCGCCAAAACCGAGGCCATCGGCCGACTGGTTTCGCTGGCCCTGCGTTCAGGGGTAAAGGTCGAAAACATCGTGGAACAGCTCAAGGGAATCGGCGGCGAATACCCGGTTTTTCAAAAAGACGGCCTGGTGCTTTCCATTCCAGATGCCATCGGTAGGATTCTTGAAAAACGCTACCTGAAAAGCTGCAACGGCCATCGCAAGACCCAAAGCGATCTGAAGGGAGAGGCCTGTCCGGAATGCGGCCAGCCGATCCGCTTTGAAGAAGGCTGCAAAACCTGTCATCACTGCGGATTTTCCAAATGCAGCTGATTCGAAGGCTGGTTTTCCGATTTTTCAACCAGGGGCGCAGACGCCGATGCACCCGTCCGCCTGGAGACCGCCGGATGCATGTGAAAAGGTCTTGAACCGCTGTTGACAATCCATAGATAATCGGCAAAGGAACGCTCGACGTCCCCGGCATCCATCTGTACGGGATAAACGGTTTTATAAGGCAGACCGTTGCGCCGGAAGACCCTGTTCGGAACGCCGAATTTTTTCAGAATATGGCCGTTTCCGACCAGAACCGCCATCGCGCAGCCATCGACAGCCTGCACCACAGCTTCGGCCATCGCCTCCTCCCAGACGCACTGGGCCATGTAAAAATCCTCAAAACTGCCCCCGGCATGGCGCCTGAATATCTCTTCCACGAATTTCCGGTGTTCGGCATCGGATGTATCGATCTGCTCGGGCAGGTACTTTCTCTCGTCGGGGTTGAGGTGTTCCAGACCGCTGACGGCGATCTTTGGCGGAATATGAAAGGGAATATTCAGGGCCCTGAGGGGAATGCGGTTGTCCCGGATAAATTCCAGGATCTCCCGGTAAAGCCCGAAATCGTACTTCCAGTTTGCACGCCAGTGTGTTTTCTTCAGGAAAGTCTCCTCATCCAGTTGGCCTGAAGACCACTGATCCAGAACCTCCTGATAGGAACGGTCAAACATTTCCATGCCCACGACCAGGTCCGGAAAAAGCGCGTAAAGAGCTTGAATCACCTGGAGCTGAACGTCATGATGGGCGCGACGGGTATGCTGTTCCCCGATATAAATGATCCGGGCCAGAGAAAGGTCCGCCATCATCCGGTCAAAGGAAACCGCGTATCCGGCCTGAGCGGAAATAATCGTATTTTGCGGAAAATGGCCCTCAATGTCTCTGATGGCCATGGTTTTGGGGAAAAACCCGCATCCGGGGCTCTGAACAAGGCATGCCAGCAGCAGAAAAACCGCTGCCTTTTGAATCGGCGAAATCACGATCATAAAATTTTCTCCAAAAACCATCCGGATTAAAAAAAACGGATTGAAAACATACTTAAAATCCTGAAGAATCAAAAAACTTTCTGCCGGATCATGATGCCGGAACGCCGCATAAAAGAAAAGAGAAAATCCGGATTCGATGCGGCAAATTTACCTAAACCATGGAGGTCTGCATGAACGACGAGATCCGCCGTCGGAAAATCAATGAACACATTCAGAAAGATCCCTTTGCCGCGCACCTGGGCGCCCGCGTTGAAATTCCGGCGCCCGGCAGCAGCCGCGTGTTTCTCACCATCACCGACGAGATGACCAATTTTCACAACACGGCCCATGGCGGGATCATCTTTTCCCTCAGCGACATCGCCTTTGCGGCGGCGAGCAACTCCCACGGGCAGACCGCCGTTGCACTGAATGTGGGCATCAATTTCCTGAAAGCCGCCCGTTCCGGGGACCAGCTGGTGGCGGAAGCAACGGAGGTATGCGCCGGCAAGCGCACGGCCGTGTACGATATCACGATCAAGGATGCAAAAACAGGGGAGCTGGTGGCAAAAACCCAGAACCTGGTGTATCGGAAAAACGAGTGGTTTGTGCCGCAGGAAAAATAAAACCGGAAGGTCGTTCCTCAAAAAAGACCTTGACCCGACCATGGGTTCATACCTTACCCTGCGTTTCATCATGGCCGTGATGTGAATCAAACCTGTAGGGAGGAGTTTGAAATGCCAAATGTAACGGTAAAAGACTGGATCGAGATGTTCCAGGAACTGGGGCTGGATGACGCGCAAATGCAGCAATGGCACAGAATGTTTGAAAACCGCCATCCCCAGGGACACCAGGAATTTCTTCAATGGCTGGGCCTGCCGGCTCAGAAAATCGAGGAAATCAGAACCCAAAGCAAGTAACACACAATCGGATTGCAGCTCCGGCTGCAATCCGACACGGTTCATCGACATGCCAACCTATACCATTTCAAAGCTTGCCCGCATTTTCGGGTTGTCCCGAAGCGCGCTCCTGTATTACGACCGCATCGGCCTGCTGCCTCCGTCCGGCAGAACCGGCGCCGGATACCGCTGCTACAGCGAGGACGACCGTGCACAGCTGGAGCAGATCTGCGCCTATCGGCAGGCCGGGCTGACAATTGAAGACATCCGGGCACTGCAACGTGAACAAAAGCCCGGCGCCTCCATCCTCAGGCAACGCCTGCAAGCCATCGGCCGTGAAATTCAGGAATTACAATCCAAGCGGCGGTATCTGCTCAACATGTTCAAGATGCTGACCTCGCAGGAAGTTCCAGCCGTCGTGGACACGGCCATGTGGATTGGAATGCTGCGATCCGCGGGCATGGATGAGCGGTCCATGGCCTGCTGGCATGCGGAGTTTGAAAAACGCGCCCCCGAGGCCCACCATGAGTTTCTGCTTTCGCTGGGAATTCCGGAAAACGAGGCGCTTGAAATCAGAACGTGGTCGGAAAAATCAATGCCGTCATCCGATCCAAATTCCTCGATCATGCCGAAGGCTTCTTCAGGAACAGCCTTCGGGAATGACAAAATAAAACGGCATTATGACAGAGCCTTGACCAGCTGCAGGGATGCGGCCAGGGTCGGATCCAGTGCCGGACCGAAAGGCGGCGCGTAGGCCAGATCCATCTGCGTGTAAGCCTCAACGCTCATGCCGGCATGAAGGGCAACGGCCGGCGCATTGATCCGGTGAGCCGCCCCTTCCCGACCGACCATCTGAACGCCCAGAAGACGCCCGGATTTTTTGTCCCCCACCATCTGCACCCATATGGTGGTGGAGCCCGGATGGGCATGTGCCCGGGACCGGGATTGAATGACCGTCGCCTCCGGATCAAAGCCCGCACTTTCGGCCTCGCCCACGCTCAGACCGGTGCGGGCCACTTCCAGGCCAAACAATTTGAAAACAGCCGTTCCGACAACGCCCTCAAGGCGAATATCCTTTCCGGCCAGTACGTCGGCAACGGCCCATCCGCCCCGGTTGGCCCGAAGCCCCAGAGGCGTCCAGACTTTTTTGCCGGATACCAGGTGATCGGAATCCGCGCAATCGCCCGCGGAAAAAATGTCCGGATTCGATGTCCGCATGCTCAGGTCCACGGCAATGGATTTTTTGACCGAAAGGGCCAGGCCCGCGTCCTCGGCCAGCTCGCTGTTGGGAATCACCCCTGCGGCGACGAGCACCATGCCGGCTTCAAACGTCTTATCCGCGCAGATCACCCGCAATCCGGCACCGGATTTTTCAATGGACTTCACCGGATGCCCGTCGTAAATCCCCACTTTTTGCGCCTCAAGCTCATCCTGAATCACGCGCGACATGGACGGATCCATCCAGGGAATAAGGCCGGGCCGGGGCTTGACCATGTCCACCTCGATCCCAAGGGTCCGGAAGGACTCGGCCATCTCCAGGGCGATATAGCCCATTCCCAGAATCACAACCTTTTGAATCGCGTGTTCCTTGAGAAACGCCTTGATTCTGCGGCCGTGCTTCAGGTTTCTCAGGACCATCACGCCGGGAAGATCGATGCCGGAAATCTCGGGAACAACGGGTCTGGCGCCGGTAGCGATCAGCAATTTGTCATAGGCGAATGAAAAGGCGGCGCCGTCCGGCCCGACGCCGGTCACCGATTTTCCGACAGGATCGATTTTCTCCACCCGATGGCCGGTCAGCAGATTGATACCCTGTTTTTCACGAAAAACGTCAGCTTGTCGAACGACCAGGTCTTCGATGTCCCGCGCCGGATCCGCAATATTATAAGGCATTCCGCAGGCGCTGAAGGATACGTCCGTTGTTTTTTCCAGAACCGTCGCCTCAAGATTCGGAAGGTTCCGCTTGGCCCGGCTGGCGGCACTCATGCCGGCGGCATCCCCGCCGATAACGACAAATTTCATGGCAGCTCCTCGCGATAAAAGGGTTTTCGAAATCACTGTTTGCCCTGAATACTCAATACCTTAATTTTGCGGCTCTTGTCACCACCAGATTCACGCGGGGAAAACCGAAGGGGTTGAAAATTTACGCGAATCCCTTTATGAATCATGCCATCCAATTTACATGAAAGGCCTTTCTTGACCCGGAACTCGATTCAAACGATTCAAAAACTTCTGCCAAAGGCAATGGCGAGGGATCGCCATGCCGCATCTGCCGAGCTTTTCAGGATCAGGCGCGCCGGTCGGCAGATTTCCGATGAGCATATCGCCCGGCGCATTTCCATTCTTGAAAGGCGGCTGACCGCATCAGCGCGGAAAAAAGACCGGCGCAGAGCCAACCGGCCATCTTTTTCGGACCAGGATCTTCCGATCACCGTCAAAAAGGCCGAAATCATCGACGCCATTCGAAACCATCCGGTGGTGATCATTTCCGGTGAAACCGGCTCGGGCAAAACCACCCAGATTCCCAAATTCTGCCTGGCCGCGGGTCGGGGAATCGACGGCAGGATCGGCTGCACCCAGCCCCGGCGCATCGCCGCCATCGCCGTTGCCAGCCGGATCGCCGAAGAACTCGCCGAGCCCATCGGGAAAGGCGTGGGGTACAAGATCCGATTTCAGGATAAAACCAGTCCGAACGGCTTCATCAAGCTGATGACCGACGGCATCCTGCTGGCAGAAGCCCAGAGCGATCCTTATCTGAGCGACTACGACACGCTGATCGTCGACGAGGCCCACGAGCGCAGCCTGAACATCGATTTTATTCTGGGGCTTCTCAAGACGTTGCTGAAAAGAAGAAAAGACCTGAAGCTGATCATCACCTCGGCGACCATCGACACGGAAAAGTTCTCCCGCGCCTTTGGCGGCGCCCCGATCATCGAGGTCTCAGGGCGCATGTACCCGGTGGAGGTCCGGTACGCCGAAGACGATCCGGATGAAGACAGCGATGAATTCACTCTGGCCGAGCGGGCCGCAGCAGCGGTGGATGAAATTCACAGAGAATCCCCGTTTGGGGACATCCTGATCTTCATGCCCACGGAACAGGACATTCGGGAAACCTGCGAGATTCTGGAGGGAAGGAAATATTCCCGGGTCAGCATTCTTCCTTTGTTTGCCAGGCTTTCGGCATTCGAACAGGCCCGCGTGTTTTCCCGTCCGGCCGGGCGCAAGATCATCGTCTCCACCAACGTGGCGGAAACCTCTCTGACCATTCCGGGCATCCGCTATGTCGTGGACACCGGACTGGCCAGAATTTCCCAGTACAACCCCAGATCCCGGACAACGGCCCTTCCGGTTGCGCCGGTCTCGAAAAGCAGCGCGGATCAGCGAATGGGCCGGTGCGGGCGGGTGGAAAACGGAATCTGCATCCGGCTGTTTTCCAAGACATCCTACGAATCCAGACCGCTTTTCACGCCCCCAGAAATTCTTCGCTCCAACCTGGCCGAGGTGATTCTGAGAATGATCGGCCTGAATCTGGGCGAAATCGAAAATTTTCCATTCATCGATCCGCCGGCGGCCCACAGCATCAAGGACGGATTCGACCTGCTTCAGGAGCTCGACGCCATTGAAATGAAGGCCGAAGCGGACAAGCGGAAATCCGGACCCTGGCAGCTGACCGAAACCGGTCAAAAAATGGCCAGAATCCCTCTGGACCCCCGGTTGTCGCGGATGCTGATCGAAGCCTCCCGGCTCGGATGCCTCAAGGAAGCGGCGGTCATCGTCTCGGCCCTGAGCATTCAGGATCCCAGGGAGCGTCCGGCCGAGCGGACCGAAGCGGCCGACCGGGCGCATGCGGCTTTCAAGGATCCGCTTTCGGATTTCATCGGCCTGCTCAATATCTGGAATAAATTCCATGCGGCTTCAGGAGAATCATTCGGCGCATCCCGAATGAAAAAATTCTGCAAGGAATGCTTTCTGTCCTTCAAACGCATGCGCGAGTGGCGGGACATTCACGGCCAGATTGTTTCCATGGCCGAAGAATACGGGCTTCTTCCGGAAGCGGAATTGCCGGAAGCGCCGAAGACCGGTCCCTTTGGCGCGCTTTACACGGCGATTCACAAATCCATTCTCTCCGGCTTTCTATCCAATATCGCCCAGAAAAAGGAAAAATACCTGTATCAGGGGGCAAAGGGAAAACAGGTCATGCTTTTCCCCGGATCGGGGATTTTCAGCGCCGGCAGCGCCTGGATCGTGGCCGCGGAACTCGTTGAGACCTCACGGCTTTTTGCCCGCACCAATGCGGCGATCGACAACCGCTGGCTCGAAGAAATCGGAAAAAACCAGTGCCGGTATGTCTGCCTGGACCCCCGCTGGGAGCGAAACCGCCAGGAGGTGACGGCCACGGAACAGGTCAGCCTTTACGGACTGATCATTGATCAAAGGCCGGTGCCCTACGGACGGGTCAACCCGGATGAAGCCTGCGATATATTTGTCCGATTCGCACTGGTTCAGGGCGATATGAAAGCCCCGCTTCCCTTTATGGCGTACAATCGAAAGCGCATCGACGAGGTGGTCGAACTGGAAGACCGGATCCGGCGGCGGGACCTTCTGATCGGCGAGGACGATCTGTTTGCGTTCTACCGAAAACGGCTCGATGGAGTTTACGACATTTCCGGCCTGAAAAAGGCCATCAAGGAAAGGGGGGGGGACGGCTTTCTGCGCGTCGGCGCCGGAGACCTTTTACGTCGTGAACCGGATGAGAATGAACTTTTGCTTTATCCCAAAGAGGTTTGCCTCGGAAACCGCATTTTCCCCTGCGACTACCTTTTCGAACCCGGCAAACCAAAGGACGGACTGACCGTCCGAATCAACCAGTCGGTTGCCGGCAGCGTGCCGCCCCAGGCGGCCGACTGGCTGGTGCCCGGTCTGTTAAAAGATAAGATTGCGTTTCTGATCAAGAACCTTGCCAAGGAGTACCGCCGGAAACTCGTGCCGGTTGCCGCCACGGCGGAGCACATTTTCCGGGAAATGCCCCGGCAGGATGTTCCGCTGGCCACGGCCTTGAGCCGGTTCATCGATCAGCATTTCGGCGTGGATATTCCGGCATCGGCCTGGTCCGAAAAGGATCTTCCCGAGCATCTGAAAATGCGCATCGCCATCACCGACGCTTCCGGAAAATCCGTTCTGGCCGCACGGGACGCATTCGTTCTCAAAGCATCCGCCGGGGTTTGCGGGGAAGAAGGTCTTCCCCAATCCCTGATCGCCCAATGGGAACGTAGCCGGATCACCGAATGGAATTTTCCCGACCTGCCCGAATCCGTTTCAGCTGCCGAGCACGGCCGGGTCAAGGCGCTGGCCTATCCTGCCCTGTGCGCCGGCGAAGCGGGAATATCCCTGAAGCTTCTGACCGATTCAGACAAGGCTCAGGCCGTTCACCGAAAAGGCGTGGCCGCGCTGTGCGGTCTTCATCTGTCCGGCGATATCAAGTTCTTGAGAAAAAACACCGTGGTGGACCGGAAGATGCACTCCGCCGTCGAGGACTTCGGGGGCCCGCGCAAATTTCAAGCCCGTATCGTAGACCGCATCCTTCAGGACCTTTTTGCAAAAAACATCCGCACGCGAAGAGAGTTTCTGGCTCACATCGAAGCCGCCCGCCCCACGCTGCTTGAAGCGGCAAGCACGTTTTCAGACCAGGTGCTGAGGTTTATCGCGGTGTATCACGAAACCCGTTCGGCCATAGGGGGGTTGCAAATCGCCCACCGGTTCAATCCGGCGGCTGGAGATTTCTACGAAAATCTCCGCGCGCAGCTCGCGCGGCTGGTTCCGGAAAACTTTCTGGAACTTTACGATTTGGAGCGTCTCAACCACATCGAACGCTATCTGAAGGCCCTGGCCATTCGAGCGCGAAGAGCCGAGGTCAACTTTGAAAAGGATCGGGAAAAACAAAACGAGATCGAATTTTTTACGCAGCAGCTCGTTGTTCTGATTCAGGAGCTCGGGCCGGGAACCTCCCCTGAAAAACGCAGGGAAATTGAAAGCGTATTCTGGCTGATCGAGGAATACAAGGTATCCGTCTTTGCCCAGGAACTCAGGACCCCTGTTCCGGTATCGCGCAAACGCCTTGAAAAACAAATCTCACAGATCCGGAAGATGGCCTGACCCGGATCTGCCGGAAATGCCTCCGCCGGGTCATGCTCATCCGGATGACCCGGCCACAGGAAACGCCTGAATCAAGGGGCCGCCGACAGTTTCGATCGCCCTTTTCCGAATGAGATGAATGCCGAATGCCTCATCACGCTTCGGGATGCATGCCTTCAAAGTGACGGCGCTCAACATAGCACTGGGCTTTTTCGTCAAAGACCGCCTCGGCTTCATGGATCAACTTGGGACCGCCCCAGCTTCCGATTGCCGGCACCGCCGTGTCTCCGAGGGAAAATTTCTTTCCGCAGGCCGGGCAGCCTTCGACGAGCGTGTTGATCAGGTTCAGGTCAATAATCACTTTGGGCCTTTTATTTCTCTCTATTTTCATGATAAATCTCCTTTCATTGAGTGAAGAAATTGAAAATTGCCATTAATTAAAACAATACAACACGAATCAGGATTTGTCGAACTTCGCCGGCAGCGCAAAGATCGGTCTGATGCAGCATAAACCTTTTGTATCCGTAATCATTTCCACATTCAACCGGGGGTGGATTCTTTCAGAGGCCGTGGATTCGGTACTCAGCCAGGATTATGCGCCTTTTGAACTGGTCGTGGTCGATGACGGATCAACGGACGATACCGCCGAAATTCTCAGCGCTTATGCGGACCCCAGGCTTCGCGTGCATTTTCAGCCCAACCGGGGTGTGAGCGCTGCAAGAAACTGCGGCATCATGCATACCTCAGGCGAACTGATCGCCTTTCTGGATTCGGATGATCTCTGGCTGCCGGGAAAACTCTCAGCTCAGGTGCAATTTTTTCAGCAGCACCCGGATGCGCTGATCTGCCAGACCGAGGAGATCTGGATTCGAAACAAGGTTCGAGTCAATCCGAAAAACCGCCATCAAAAGCCTTCGGGCGACATCTTCCGTCCCAGTCTTGCCCTGTGTCTGGTCAGCCCTTCGGCCGTGATGATCCGCCGCAGCCTGCTGGACGAGGTGGGCCTGTTTGATGAAAGCCTGCCGGCATGCGAGGATTACGACCTGTGGCTTCGCATCAGCTGCAAACATCCCGTGCATCTGATGGAAACCGCGCTGATTTTCAAAAGGGGCGGACACGAGGATCAGCTTTCCCGGGCCCCCTCTCTGGACCGTTTTCGCATCCGGTCCATCGAAAAGCTGCTGCAGGCGGGCGGGCTGTCCCCGGACCAGCGCCTTGCGGCAATCGAGATGCTGAAGGAAAAATGCCGCATTTATGCCAATGGATGCACGAAACGGGGCAAGCTCGATGAGGCCGGGCATTATCTGAATCTGGCCCGCTCGTTTTCATTGCCGGGGGAAATTTAACAGGCAGGCCGGCTAGGCCACCACTTCCGGCGCCGGGTTGACGATCCTGAGAACAACGCAATTTCGGCCCCTTCTTTTGGCTGCGTACATGGCCTGATCGGCGGTTTCCACCAGCAGTTCCGGTTTGAATTGATCGCAGGGAAAGGCTTCCGCCACGCCGAGGCTGACGGTGACAAACCGGTTGACCGTCGAGCTGATATGCTCGATTTTCAGATTTCTGACGGCGATTCTGATGGATTCGGCGATTTTTGAGGCCCCATTCAGGTTGGTATTGGGCAGAATCATAACGAATTCTTCCCCTCCGTATCGGGCCACAAGATCGGCAGGCCTTCGGACCGCCTGACGCATGACTGCGGCAATGGCCCGCAGGCAATCATCTCCGGCCAGGTGGCCATAGGTGTCGTTGTATCGTTTAAAATAATCCACATCGCACATGATCAGCGAAAGAGGACCTCTGGGGAATCCTCGCTTGAGGCGGCCCCATTCTTCCTGGAGTTTTTCGTCAAACCGCCTGCGATTGGCGATCTGGGTCAGGCCGTCGATGGTGGCCCACCGCATGAGCTGCTCATTGGCTTTTTCCATGGCGGCCTGGGCGCGTTTTCTTTCGGTGATGTCTCGAACGACGCTCAGGATGAGAGACCGGGATCCGAACTCGACCATCCGGGAGATGATTTCCACCGGGAGGTTGCTTTGGTCCCGGCATTGGTGGGTGGTTTCAAAAGATAAATGTTCGGATCGGCCGATGGCTTCCATCTTTTCTCTCATTTGCAGGAAATGCCCGCCGGTATCGATTTCTGCAAGGCTCATTTTGATGATTTCCTCGCGAGGGTAATCCAGGCGCTCACAGGCAATCTTGTTGGCATCGACAATCCTGCCGCTGGCATCATGAACAAATATGGCCTCCCCCAGGTTGTCAAAGAGGAGCCGATAACGTTCTTCGGACTCGCGCAAGGCCTGATTGGCGATCATCCGTTCGGTCACATCGCTGTAAATGGCAACGACTTCGCCTGAAGGCAGCTTGTATACAAAATTTTCACGCCATGCGCACAGGCGATAGTCTTTATAAATGGCCGCCGGCCGGTCCTCCGGAATTCCCGTGGACCATACCCTTTTCAGCGTGTCGAGCAGACCGAATTCACTGATGCCCGGGAACACCTGCAAAACGCTTTTCCCGATGATCTGGTCGCGCCGGACCTTGTCGATGCGCTCTCCGGCAACGTTGAAATCCACGATGACAAAATCATTTCCATTGTCGAGCGCCTTGTAGATGGCAACGCCGTCGCGCATGTTGTCAAATATGGCCCGGTATCGGGTTTCGGTCTGCCGAAACGCTTCCTGAAAGTTTTTGCGAATGCTGATATCCCGGTAAATTCCGTCAATGCCGACCACCGCGTCTTCCGTATTTCTGAAGATTCTGGCATTGATCGCGACCCAGAACAGGGATCGGTCTTTACGGCGCAGCTGGACTTCGAATTTTTCGACAAAATCTCTCTCCAGAACTATTTTTGCAAGCCGATCAAACATGTTCGGAGTGGGTGAAAAGGTTCGAATGTTCCGGCCGATGATCTCCTCCATTTGAAATTGCATGAGGCGCTGAGCCGAGGGAGAAGCCAATAGAATGTTTCCGGCGGGATCGGTGCGAAAAAAAATATCCTGAAGGTTTTCAAAAATCCATTGATACAGGTTTCCGCTATCGCTCACGGAGGATTGCGAGGCGCCGGGACGGCCTTTTGCGGACACGCTGGTCCTGGAGTCGTTGTCGTCCAATGATGGGGCCATTCAATATCCTTGCTGCATGTCGCAAAGGTTGTTCATCGCGCTCGGATGACTCAAACACCTGGGTCGCCTTCGAACAAAGCGCAACGAGGCGGCAGTTACCTTGCCGCTCCGCGAAATACCGAATCAAGGGTTCAGAGAAACGCAGAAATGACAGTCTAGTGGAATGAGTTTAATGCCGCGGCATTTTTCTGTCAACACAATGGCGGTGAAATCCCGATAAACTCAGAATCATGGGGGCATGCGCACAGAAAGAATGATTCAGATATCTCCGCGCCGCCGCCATCTTTGAGACTCTGCCAAGCATTTTATCTGAAATTACAATGGATTTGACAACCGCTTCAAACAAAATCCCGCGGATCTTAACCGGGAATCGATTGGAAACGGAAAGCGTGCGAATCCGCTGATCAGAATCCATGACTGTTTTGGAACTCTGTGTCAAAATGAGCGTATAACCGTCTCGTTGGGGCTGGCTTGGGATCGCGCTTTGATGCCGGCATGACATCGCAACATGCCGACGCTTTGACATGAAAAATAAAGCCCTTTGCTTGGCCTAGCCGCCCCTCAATCAATATATGAAGCGCCCTTATACGCCTCCGCTGAAACAATTTACGCCTATGTAATTCCATGATAAACGAATCGTTGAGGATCCGGAGACCGCCGGCAATGAAAAACAGCCGTACCTTAAGATTCTCGCGTCATGACGGCCTGATTTAAAATGTGGATTACGTCCGCTACCTGTCCTGATTATGGGAGCTTTTTATAACCGCATCTTTGAACATGGCGCCCTCATCGGCCCACAAGGACGCTGCCCGATGACCCGTCTGAACACCCGGATCACCATGCTGTTAACCCGGCTGCGCGACATGCGCATCGTCTGGGATGTGATGGGACCACTTTATAACCGGCGCATAGCGGAAAGCTACCGCCGGCAGAGAAACATTTTTAACTGTTCTTTCCACCAGAGCGATGTCCTGTCCCTGCAGTTTAAAGACGCCGCCTTTGATGCAGCGGTCAGTGCAGGATCAATCAAACACTGGTCCGATTCCCGCCGGGGACTGATGGAACTGCATCGGGTCCTCAAACCCGGCGGGTGCCTGATCATTGCGGAAACGGATCG
>Ga0265294_10000570_pt1 | contig 49237 bp, 56 predicted proteins | sample MunlanPumphouse3_FD_192504 | JGI IMG/M metagenome (GOLD analysis project Ga0265294, IMG submission 192504) | Groundwater microbial communities from a municipal landfill in Southern Ontario, Canada - Pumphouse #3 | ecosystem: Environmental > Aquatic > Deep subsurface > Groundwater | place...
TAGCAATTCATCACCAATTCCGCCGAATAATAGAATATCTGGAAATTTGTTAATGGATGCAACAGTCATTTCTCCCGAAGCCTTTGTTATCTTCATTTGTTTTCCGTGGATGTATTTGTTGATCTCTACGACGACATCGATTTTCCAAGATACTTCATTGATACGGAGGCCAGAAACCATATTATCCCTTGTAAATTGTTAACGATTCAACACCCGACTCAATAAGGCGTTCTTTTATGACATCAATATAGTCAATCGATTGAGATTTAAAAAGGGTCACTTCCTGGTTACGTTCAATACCACAGAAATTTCTCCCTTCTTGTAATGCGGAAACAAGGAAGCTTCCACTGCCGCACGTGTTATCCATGATGAGGTCTCCAGGCTTGGAGTAAGTTCTAATGAGGTATCTGCCAAGCCCCACGGGCTTCTGTGTAGGGTGCCAGACTTTCCCTTCACTCTCTGCTGTTTTGAAATAAATGATGTCTGTGGGATATCTCTCACCATTACTTTTTACGTGAACGGGTGAAAAATCACCATATGAACCTGAATGCTGGTTCTTGCGAATCCCTTTATCGTATGCAGAGCCCGGCTTCATTTCTGGATTATATGTGGGTTGTTTTGAGTAGAAAACACAGACATCTTCATGTTTTCTAAGTGGTTGTTTCTTAGCATTTAAAAAATTGGTCGGTTTTGATTTTTCCCAGACGATTTTGTATTTGAACATATCTTCGTTGGATAGAATTAATCTGGCTGTGAAAAGGCCTTGAGAGGTTAGCACTATGGCACCATCGGGTTTGACTATTCTCTTATATTGGCACCATAGCTCTTTGAGATCGAGTATGCTATCCCAGCGATTCTGCGTTGTTCCATATGGGAGATCGCACAGAACCATATCTACTGAGTTGTCGGGCATTCTTTTCATTATTTCTAAACAATCTCCTTCAAACACGGAGTTCGTCATTTCTTCAATAAATATGGGGCCTTTCGGTACCTTCTTGGTTGTAACTTGCGGATTATAAGGAGTGACTACTGTCCTCCCTCCCGCAGCATCATATTCACTTAGTGTTGATGTCAATTCCAAACTATCGACCCCGGTTACATACACTCTTTAGTTCTGTTGTATACTTGTTTAGTTTAACAATATAATCTAATAATAGTCCGTACTCGGCCTCATTGTCCACAATTCATCATCTCCTCCCTCATTTTTTCTATTTGTTTCCTAAGTTCGGAGGTTGATTGGTTGCTTTTGAGGTAATTATCGGCAAGCATCGCATTTGTGTTTTCGGTACAGATTTCCGTTAGGAGATAGACTATGGAGCACTTCACGAATTCTTGGTGGTTTTTGAAACATTCGGTACGTTCCACGGTGCGGTCTATCTGGGCCGCCAAACCCTTTGGGAGACTTAGAAGAACATCAATGTCTTTCTCCGATTTTGATATGGCGTTTGCTACTGCCTTTCTGTACGATTCGGTGCTAGATTTGATTGATTCTCTATAGAATTCAAGGCGAACATCACGGTCAGCATCGCTTTTTTCTTGGAGGTAGATCATTATCTCTGCCTCTGTACAACAGATGAAATGGATGAATCTGCGGACCCCGTCGATGACGCAATCCGGTCTGGACGAATGGGTATTTCCTACCATATTGTCGATGGCCAAAGCGAGACCGTCCGGTACCCTAACCATGAGGCTCGCGTTCTTTTTGCCATCATTCTTTGTTATTATTCCCATGTATTCATCCATTTTAGTGAGATAATTCTAACTTTATAACTCTCATGTTACGAATCAATATCATATATATGTTTTATGTGATGATATAATTACAAAATACGGAGGCCGTGATAAATGGTTTACATGGACGAGTGGGAGTACAACCTATGGTTGGAGCTCCACAAAGACGAACTTCTGGCAGCAAAGGGTGCCGGATCCAAGGACTAGGAGAATCAGAAGCCGAAGGTTTCCGTATTATCGGAGTGTGAGTAAGAAATGGGAAGATATCCGTTCACAGAATGCATAAACGAATACTTGCCCACTGAAGTGGGCCATCTGTCTGCCGAGACGATCTCTACCAACGGCAGGCGTCTGAGGCAGATCGCCACGATCTTCAACCAGCTGAAGGCCGAGGGGAAGGTCAGCACAGACAATCCCCGGAAGATAACCGCCCAGGACATCGACGTGTTCGTCGGATACAGGCGTCAGACTGTCAAGGCATCCACCGTCAACAAGGATCTCAGCATCCTGATCAAGATGCTGATGTACTTCGACAACGACGCCGTCCTCAAGTTCAAGATCAAGTATCCCGCGCATTATCCCAAGCGGTACAAGAAGCGCGGAGCTTCGCTGGAAGAGGAGAAGGTCCAGGCGATTTTCGACAGGGCCTCCAAGATCAATGTCGGGAACTGGGAGCTCATGGAGGCGTACGGGCTGGTCTGTCTGTCCATAAGCACGGGGTTCAGACCCAAGGAGCTCCACATGCTCTCGTTCCGCAACGTGAACAAGACGGAGCACGGCTACGAGATCCTCGCCGAGCATGTCAAGGGGGAAGGAACATACGGCAACGCCCGTTGGGTCCCCGTCCATCCGGACGGTACCGCGGCCTTCGAGAAGTATCTCGAGGCTAGGAGGATCCGTCTGGGGAGGGCCGGGAAGTCAGAGGATGCCCTCTTCCCTCCGATCAAGCACAACGGCGGATACATCTCGTACGGGAGGATCCGCACGCTGAAGAGCATGGTCGAGGACGATCTCGAGATGAAGTTCGACTACAGGAAGTGCAGGCGCACTTTCGGTCAGAGGGCGATCGACGAGGGGCAGAGCATGCACGACGTATCTCTGGTCATGGGGCATGCGACCACCGCCACGACTCAGAAGGATTACTGCGACAAGGACGAGCACAACGCGGCCCGCGACATGCAGAAATTCTGGTCCGGCAAAGGGGCAATAGAGGAGCAGTGATGAATACACCTGCGTTCGAACCTACCCTTAGATTCGAGCGCACTTCTCAATATCGGAGGCGCTAAAGGCCTCGAAACGCCGAAACAATAGAATTTTTTCAGAAGATCTGGATGAGTAAGTGGCGGGCCTGAAGGGATTCGAACCCTTGGCCGTTCGATTAAGAGTCGAACGCTCTACCTAGCTGAGCTACAGGCCCCTGCGAAACCTCTACAACCTGTTTTCATTAATAAACCTGTCTGTTTTCTTCTCCCAGATAACAGCCGAAACGAAGCGGTTGTACAAATGAATATAACCGAATTCGACTATAACAAGGAAAGATGACGCAGCTTAAAGTGAGGGACCTCATGACGACGCAGGTCGTCACGCTCAAACCGGGGGACACCGTCAAGCGCGCGACCATTAAGTTCGCAGTCGACAACATATCGGGCGCGCCGGTGGTGGACAACAGGAACCACCTCGTAGGCATACTCAGCGAGGACGACATCCTAAATCTCATAGTCAGGCGCCAGGAGAAGATGGGGGCCGGAGGTGCCAAGATGCTCTCCTATCCAATGGACTCGGAGATCGACAACGTTGCGTTGCAGGATGCGGCGGACGAAGTATCCAACACCAAGGTGGAGGACATAATGACGAGAAGCGTCCTGACCACCACGCCGGACGCTGTCATCGTGGAAGTCCTGAAGGCGATGCTCGAAAGGAAGATCAATCGCGTCCCGGTCCTCGAAAAGGGCGTTTTGGTAGGGATAATTTCCAGAGGGGACATAGTGTTCCACATCTACAAAAGAAAGGTCTGAGGGCAAAAAGGATGGGATTATTCGAAGCGCACGTTCTGGCCAGCGGCAGCGACGGTAACTGCACGGTGATAGAGTCCGACGGCGAGGCGATCATGATAGATGCAGGCATAAGCTGCCGCAGGATCATGGCGCTGATGGACCAGGAAGGCATCGACCCGTCGTCCGTGAAGGCGATGCTGCTGACCCACGAGCACAGCGACCACGTCTCCGGGGCGGGGGCGACGGCCAGGAAGCTCGACATCCCTGTCTACTGCAACGTGCCGACCTTCGAATCCTGCACCTTGGGGCAGATAGACCACAGGCCGATATCGACGGGAGTGCCGTTCGAGCTCTGCGGTATGCGCATCACTCCTCTGCCCACCTCTCACAACGCGGCGGACCCCAACGCGTTTCTGACCGAGACGGACGGCACCAGGATCCTGGTGGCCACCGACACCGGGAAGCTGACATATCAGGTGGAGCACGCCCTGTCGCTCGCCGACCTGGCGATCATAGAATCGAACTATGACAGCCGCATGCTGACCGACGGGCCTTATCCTCCCAGCCTCAAGAGGCTGATCGGAAGCGACATAGGGCACCTGTCGAACGTCGCCTGCGCCAACGCCATAATGCGCACAAGGAAGGAAGGGCGCAAGATATTCCTGGCCCATCTGAGCAAGACAAACAACACGCCGGACACCGCCCGCGACACCGTTGCACGGATCATAGGCGAGAAACGCTTCAACATCGACTGCCTAGAGTTCCCGGGCGACACCAGGACCATCAGGGCGAGGGCCTGACAAGAACGGCCCTGTTCCTGGAGATCAGCGCTTCCGCCATGCTTTTCGGCATTGTCGCAAGGTCTTCCCTCTTCAGGTCGTAGTCGCGGTCCGGTCCCGCGAACACGGGCAGATCTTCCAGGATCCTGATGAGCACGCGGTCGGGCTCTTCATGCTCTTCTTCCTCCCGCACCGCTTCCCGAGGGGACAAGATGACCTCCTCTTCCTCGTCGCAGAAGTCCTCCGGCCCGTCGTCGAACACCGGGACGTCTTTCAGCGTCTGTGGCTGCTCCGGGGCCTTGGTAACGGGCGGCGTCTCCCGAGGAACGTCTATCGGCCGTATCTCGTACTTCACCTGCCCCGTCATCCTGTCGATGGAGGACATGTGGGCGTTGGAGGCGGCCAGTATCTCGGCGTAATATGCCTTCTCCTCCGGAGTCAGGACGTCCGTGACGCTCTGGGCGCCTGAGGCGGCCCTGAGGGCCATGGAACTTATCTTGAGCATCCTCAGGGAGACGATCTCCCTTGCCAGGCGGTTCGCCTTCTTGCGGCGCTGGTTGGCCCCTTCGCACATTATGGAATCCGGGTCCTTGGACAGGAAACGGTCGTATTCCGCCCTTAGCGAGACCAGGAGGGACGACATAGCGGGATACAGGTCGCTCCTCACGTCGGAAAGGAGGTTTTTCGACTTTTCCTCCCTGTAGACCTCCGTAAGGTCCTCGAATTTCATCGGCTTGTAGGGTCCCGCCTGCATCGGAATGCGCTATGGGCTATCGATATTTTATTCAATCGTTCTCCGGGCCGATGGGAAAAGGGGATAATGTTCCTGGACGATAACCCGGCATGCAGCTTTCGGACGTCTCACGGAAAACGGCCGTCGGGCTGGAGGTGAGCCTCTATGTTTCGCCCCGCTCGTCCGTCTCCGGCATCGACGGTTTCGACCTGTGGAGGAAGAGGCTGATCGTAAGGGTCAGGTCGCCTCCGCTGGATGGAAGGGCGAATCGGGAGGTGGAGGAGATAATCGGCGGGATCACCGGGATGAAGACAGTAGTAAAGAGCGGTGCCGCCGACCGTCGCAAGACCGTGCTGGTAGAAGGGGACGCCGATGCGGCGGCGGAACGGCTGGGTGATGCTCTGTGAGCGATGCCGAAAGGTACGAGGAGATCATGGAGGCGCTCCGGGAGCTGGAGGAGATGTCTTGGGAACGGGTCATACTCGTGGAGGGCCGAAGGGACGTCACCGCGCTGGAGCATCTCGGCATATTCGGGGACGTTTTCACCGTCCAGGCGTCGGGCGGCCCGGTAAAGGCCGCAGAATATGTGGCCGGCAGACGGAAGAAGGCGGTCATACTGACCGATTGGGACAGGAAGGGCGACATAATAGCCTCGGACCTGGAGGTCCACCTGAGCGCTCTCGATGTCCAGTACGACACGGCGGTAAGAAGCAGACTGGCGGGCCTTTGCAGGATCGACATCAAGGACGTGCAGTCCCTGGACGAACTGGTACACCGACTCGAGACGGCATGAAGTAATATATTCAGTAAATCATATTGAACCGTTAAGGATGGCAGGCCGTTTCATTGTTTTCGAAGGCATCGACGGTGCGGGCAAAAGCACTTTGATAGATGAAGTTTCAAAAAAATTGGAGTCGGCGGGCATAAGGACCGTCGTAACCGCAGAGCCCACTGAAGGGCCGATAGGAATGCTGATACGGAGCGGGGCGGTCAAATGCATATCTCCGAACGCGGAAGCTCTGCTGTTCACCGCCGACCGTGCCTGCCACACCTCCGAGATAGTCGGATGGATGGAGGAGGGGACGACCGTCCTCTGCGACCGTTACTACGCCTCCACCATAGCGTACCAGTCCGCAGGACTCGACGGAACGGTGTCGGGCAAGGAATGGCTCATGGACATCAACCGTCCCGTCACCGTAGAACCCGACACGACGATACTTCTGGACATCGACCCCGAGGCGGGGATGCGCCGGGTGGGGGAACGCGGAGCGAGGAGCAAGTACGAGGTCACCGAGTACCTCGGCAGAGTGCGCTCCAATTATCTGGAAATAGCGGAGGAGAAAGGATTCCGCATAATAGACGCTTCTCGTCCGAAGGACGAGGTGCTGAGAGAAACGATGAAAATCTTAGGTGAGTGAAATGCATCCGTCGGAAGAGATCTATTGTGAGAAGAGCAACAGGCTGAAGGGAAAGACAGTGGTACTCGGGATAACGGGAAGCATCGCCGCAACGGAATGTTTCTCCACGATACGCGAGCTGATACGCCACGGCGCTACGGTTATACCTGTCATGACAAGGGCGGCCTGCGACATAGTGACCGAGCAGAGCATAGAGTTCGCATCCGGAAAAAAACCCATAACCGAGCTCACGGGCCAGACCGAGCATGTCAAGCTGATGGGCGACTCCCGCACCGCGGACCTTCTTATGATCTATCCGGCAACGGCGAACACAATATCCAAGATCGCAAACGGGATCGACGACACGACCGTAACGTCCATGGCGACCGTGGCTATCGGAAACGGAATACCGGTCGCGGTCGCCCCAGCCATGCACGAAGCGATGATGAAGAACCCGGCAGTGGAGGCGAACGTAGAGAAGCTGAAACAGATGGGCGTGAAGTTCATAGGCCCCCACTCCGACGGGATAAGGGCCAAGATCGCCTCCAGGGAGGAGGTGGTAGCGTGGGCGTTCAAACTTCTCTGCGGCAACGACCTGGACGGCCGCCGTATCCTGATCGTCGGCGGACGCAGCGAGGAGCCCATAGACAGCATGAGGATAATCACCAACCGCTCCACCGGGACCATGTCGATCTCCCTGGCCAAACGCGCCTTCGAAAGAGGTGCAGACGTGGAACTCTGGATGGGAGGATGCAACGTGGAGATACCCAGCTATGTGAAGTCCAGGCGCTTCCAGACGGTCGCCGACCTCGTGGGGATGGTCGAACTGCTGGACCACGAGATCGTCATAGTTCCGGCCGCTCTGTCGGACTTCGCTCCTACGAAGGCGTTCAAAGGAAAGATACCCAGCGATGAGAAGTTCGAGGCGGACTTCGCTCCCGTCCCCAAGGTTCTTCCGCTGATACGCCGGAAGTGCGACAAGGTCATCGGGTTCAAGGCGGAATCCGGACTGACAGACGAGCAGCTGGTGAAACGGGCCAGGGCCCGTCTCGAGGAGTACGGCCTCAGCGCTGTGGTCGCCAACGACATCGACGCGGCGGGGATGTCCTCGTCCTCTGCGGTCCTGGTCACCAAGTTCAAGGCCGCGGACATATCCGGGACGAAGATAGCAATATCCGATTTCATCCTGGACTTCTGTTCGGAGAGTTTATGATATCAGCGTTCTGCCCGGGACACGTAACCTGCTTCTTTCAGCCGATAACGTCCCTCGACCCCCTCAGTGCGGGGTCGAGGGGAGCAGGCATCAGGCTCAGCCTCGGGACGACCGTCAAAGTAAATCCCGTCCCAGGTAACGTAATGGTCACCAAGGTCAACGACGGTACAGGAAGCGACGACATCATCAGGAAGGTCGTAAGGTCCATCGACCCGTCAGGAGGATACGAGATAAACGTAAGGCACGACCTGCCCGTGGGGCAGGGATTCGGAATGTCGGCCGCGGATGCAGTGGCCGTAGCAATCTGCATGTGCCAGATCACCGGCAGAAGCAAGACCGAAGCCTACCGCATCGCTCATGTGGCGGATCTTCTCGGGGGAGGGGGGAGGGGGGACGTCGCCGGAATAATGGCAAACTGCCAGCAGCCCGTAAGGACCGTTGCGGGCATACCTCCCTTCGGGAAGGTGGAGGATTTCCACGTCAACGTGGGAAGGGTCACGCTTGCCGTCCTGGGCTCCCCTCTGGAGACCAAGGACGTCCTCTCGGAGAGGGAGAAGTACGTGGACATCAGGAACGCCGGTTCCGATGCAATGCAGGAATATCTCGAGAGGCCCTCTCTGGAGAGCCTGTTCAAGATATCCAACAGATTCTCCGCCGAGGCCGGAGTAAGGAGCAGGGAGACAGATGCGGCCATCGAGGCGCTGGAAGAAAAAGGGTTCATGGCTGCCATGTGCATGCTAGGCAACAGCATATTCACCAATGCCCCGGTGTCGGAGGCGAGGTCCGTAATAGGCGACGTTTGGGCGGTGTCATGCAACGCCGTTCCCGAAGAGGCGGGGATCATTCGAACAAGGTGAACAGGACATCGTCTCCGCCCACGTCGAAAAGCCCTATGCGAGCTCCGCAGTCGAGCCACCCGTGGGCGTAGTTGACGGCGGCGAAAGCAGTGACAAGGTCCCCCACGTCCCGGAAATGTTTCGCGTCCTCGTAATACGAAGCGGCCATGTTCAGGAAGTCATCGGCCATCTTCCTGCCGAAGGACCTCTCGGGAGCGGCGATCTTCAGTTTGGCCATCGCCCTGGCCGTTATGTCCAGATAGCGTTCTATCCTCTCTTCGGTCACTACGTCCTGCACGGGCATACCCAGATGATGCGGTTCGTCCGATATAACGTTAGTGAGCGGTCAGCCGGAAATCAGATAAGATAATATCATCCGATGGATATCGCGGAGACATGATAATCGTAGGCGGATCGTCATCCAGAGACCTCGCCAAAGAGCTGGCCTCCACTCTCGGGTACACGTATGTGCAGGCAGCCACAACCCGATTCCCCGACGGGGAATGCTACACAAGGATAGACCACAAAGAGCTGAACGACGACGTCGTTATAGTCCAGAACACATACCCGGACGGGAACCTTATCGAAATGTTCCTGCTGCAGGACGCCGTCAGGCGCCTGGGCGCCAAGACGATAACGCTGGTCATACCGTACTTCGGATATGCCAGACAGGACCGTGTCTTCAAGCTCGGAGAGCCGGAGAGCGCAAGGGTCATGACCAGGCATCTGGGCCTCGACTGCGACCACGTTATAACGGTCGACATCCACAAGGAGTCCGTCCTCGACTACTTCAAGTGCTCACACCAGGACCTCAAGGCCGCAGGGGCGATAGCCGAATACTTCAAGGACAAGGGTATAGACCTGGTCCTGTCACCGGACCTGGGCGCCATAGGGCGCGCCAAAGACGTGGCCGACAGGCTCGGCCTCAAGTACGACCACCTTCAGAAGACCCGTCTATCCGGGTCCGACGTCCAGATAGCGCCGGCGGTGGTCGACTGCAAAGGCAAGAACGTGCTGATCGTGGACGACATGATATCTACCGGCGGCACGATCATCGCCGCCGCCCACGCCCTGAGGGAGGCCGGTGCGGAATCGATCTCCGTGGCATGCACCCACGGCGTCTTCGTCAGCAACGCCATCGAGAGGCTCACGGGCAGCTCGCTGGATTCGATCCTCTGCTGCAACACCCTCGAGAACGAGCTCTCCCATATATCGGTCGCACCGATAATCGCCGAGGCGCTTAAGCGGTGAACCCATGAAAAAGGAAGAGAATTTCAGCGAATGGTACAATGAGATCGTGGAGGCCGCGGGCCTCTGCGACAAAAGATACCCGATCAAGGGAATGAACGTATGGACCCCCTACGGATGGAAGGTCATGACCATGATCGACTCCTACACCCGCAGGGAGCTGGACGCCACGGGCCACGGCGAGGTCAACTTCCCTCTCCTGATCCCGGAGACGGAGTTCAAGAAGGAGAAGGAGCACATAAAAGGGTTCGATGCCGAGGTATACTGGGTCACCCGGGCGGGAGAGAACGAGCTCGACGTTCCGCTGGTGGTCAGGCCCACCTCCGAGACGGCGATGTACCCCATGTTCTCGCTCTGGATAAGGTCGCATCAGGACCTGCCTCTCAAGATATATCAGATCGTCAACACCTTCCGCTACGAGACCAAGCAGACCCGTGCATTCATAAGGGTCCGCGAGATCCATTTCTTCGAGTCCCACACGTGTCACACGACCGAAGAGGACGCACAGTGCCAGATAGAGGAGGACATCGAAATTCTGGAGAAGATCTCCCGCGAGCTCTGCCTACCCCACTTCCTACTGGTGCGCACCGACTGGGATAAGTTCCCCGGCGCATACTACACCGTGGGGATAGACACGGTCATGCCCAACGGCAGGACGCTTCAGATAGGATCCATACACCACTACCGCACCAACTTCTCGGTGCCTTACGACATTACTTACGAAGACCTCGACGGAGAGCACAAGCACGCCCACCAGACCACTTTCGGAATGAGCGAGCGCCTCCTGGGAGCGGTCGTTGGGGTCCACGGCGACGACAAAGGCCTGATACTCCCTCCGCCGATAGCGCCGTTCCAGGCAGTCATCATACCGATAATATCCAAGAAGGCGCCGGAGCAGGTCACGGACGCCTGCAAGCTGGTCACCGACATACTCAACAGATCGGGGATAAGGTCCAAGCTCGACGACAGGAACGAAAGGCCGGGCGCCAAGTACTACGAGTGGGAGATGCGCGGAGCGCCTCTGCGCATCGAGATCGGAGCCAGGGACCTGGAGAACGGAGTGGTCTCCTTCGCCAGGAGGGACACCGGGGAGAAGGGGGCCATAGCCATGGACTCCGTGTCGGCAGGCACCAGGATGCTGCTCGACGACATCTCGGCGACGCTTTATGCAAGGGCCAGGTCCGTCCAGGATTCCAGCGTGACCGACATCTCGTCGTTGGAGGACGTTCCGAAGGGGGAGCTCGACGAAACCAAGACGGACAGGATCCTGAGGATGTGCTGGTGCGGAAGCCCCGAGTGCGGCCACAAGTTCGAGGATTCAACGGGATTTAAGATACTGGGCACACCCTACGGGGCGCAGGCGTTCCCTGGAAAATGCATCGTCTGCGGCAAGGAATCGGAGAAGCAGGCGTACGCCGCCCATACGATGTGAGCGCAACAAGTATTACTCCGGAGGACATCGGACATCCATGGCGTTCCAAGAAGGAGAGGCGGTCTACCTGGAGGACAGCTCGGGCAAGAGATACTGGTTCAAGATGTCTTTCGGAATGATAAAGGTCCAGTCGCTGGGAACGGTGGACGGCTCCAAGTTCGCAGAAGCGGAAGACGGCTCTCCCGTGAAGATAGCGGGAACGGATTTCACCGTATTCAGGCCTGGCGTCATAGAGCTCATCGAGTCCCTGGACAGGGGGGCGCAGATAATCACTCCCAAGGACGCGGCGACGATAATCCTCAACTGCGATATAAGGAGCGGAGTGACGGTAATAGAGGTGGGCGCAGGCTCCGGAGGACTGACGACCGCGCTTCTGAATTCGGTCGCGCCGGCAGGAAAGGTTCTTACAGTGGAGCTCAAAGAGGAGAACGCAAAAAGAGCCAGACGCAACGTTTCGCGTACAGGCGCCGATGCATGCTGGGATTGCGCGATCGGAGATGCGAAGAACGTCGAATTCGAATGCACCGCCGATGCTCTGACCATGGACATGCCGGACCCGTGGCTCGCCCTTGACAACATGCTGCCGCATCTCAGGCCGGGAGGGAGGATATGCATATACGTACCGAACGCCAACCAGCTCGAGTCTTCTGTGCTGGCACTGAGGGAGCGCGGCTTCGCCGGAGTGAAGGCCATGGAGAATCTCCAGAGGGGCATGGAGGTCCATCCGGGGGGAGTCCGCCCGTCCTTCGAGATGTTGGGACACACGGGATATCTCGTCTTCGGAAGGAAGCGTTCCCTACCCTGATTTTCATAACATATTAATCGGTGCGCGCAATTACTCGTAACAATGGCAGTAATAGAGATCCGCATTGAGCTCAAGAAAGGGGTGGCAGACCCCGAGGGCAAAAACACCAAGAAAGCCTTGGAATCCCTGGGATTCGAAGGTGTCGGCGAGGTAAAGACCGTTAAGGTCTACGACATCGAAGTCGAAGGGACCGACGAGGAAGCGGTCTCCGAGGGAGAGGAGATGTGCAAAAAGCTCCTCGCGAACCCCGTGATACAGAACTTCAAAGTGACCGTGAGATGATCAAATGGTCAAGGACCCGATGACCAGACGCGACAAGCCCTACGAGCTCTTCGACGTCTCGGTGAGAGAGGCTTCCGACGAAGACCTTGTGAAGATTTCCGGCGACATGGCCCTTAGCCTGTCCCTCGACGAGATGAAGACGATCAAGGAGTACTTCGTCAAAGAAGGCAGAGAGCCCACGGACATCGAGCTCCAGTCCCTGGGCCAGGCATGGAGCGAGCATTGCTGCTACAAGAGCTCTAAGGCCATACTGAAGGAGTTCGTCTTCGGGATAGGGCGCGAAGACGTCCTTTCCAGGGGCGACGCCGGAGTGATGGTGTTCGACGAAGACCATGGATATGCGCTCAGGATCGAGAGCCACAACCACCCGTCCGCGGTGGAGCCCTACGGAGGGGCGGCGACGGGGATAGGCGGGATACTCAGGGACGTGGTGTGCATGGGGGCTCAGCCCATCGCATTGGCAGACCCTCTGTGCTTCGGGCATCCCGACAGAAAGGGCGAACTGCCTCCCGGCACAAAACACCCCCGCTATCTGATGAGCGGAGTGGTCTCGGGGATAAGAGATTATGGAAACAGGGTCGGGATACCGACCATCACCGGAGGCATGTTCTTCGACGAGAGGTATACCGGTAACTGCCTGGTGAACGTCGCATGCCTGGGTATAGTTAAACGCAGCGACCTTGCCAAGAACTATGCCGGCGGGCCAGGAGAGGTCATGGTGCTCATCGGCGGCCGCACCGGCCGCGACGGTATACACGGGGTGAACTTCGCCTCCCGCGACCTCACGGAAACGTCCGACGAAGACTCGAGGGGCGCGGTGCAGCTGGGCGACCCCATCACCAAAGAGCCCGTCATGCACGCATGCTTCGAGGTTAACGCAAAGCACCTCATCACCGGCATGAAGGACCTGGGCGGAGGAGGGCTCAGCTGCGTCGTAGGGGAGATGGCCCTCGATGCGGGATGCGGGGCCGACGTGAACCTGGAAAAGGTCCCCCTCAAGGAGTCCGGGCTGGCACCCTGGGAGATATGGGTCTCCGAGTCCCAGGAGCGCATGATGTGCACCTGCAAGCCGGAGAACCTGGAAAAGGTCCTTGCCGTCTTCGATTCCTGGGATGTGCTGGCGACGCCCGTGGCGATGACCACGGGCACCAGGCGCACCCGCATATTCTGGCACGGGGAGCAGATATTCGATATGGACCAGCATTTCCTGACCACGGGCCCTCTTTATAACAGGCCATATGTCGATCCGCAGGTCTCGTCGATGGAGAACGAGCGCTCCCCCCGCCTTCCCGACGACCGCACGGTGATCCTCAGACTGCTCTCCGATCCCAACGTGGCGTCGAAAGAGTGGGCGATAAGGCAGTACGACCACGAGGTCCGGGCGGCCACCGTCCTGCACCCCATGGTCGGCGAGATGAACAGGACCGGGCCGGGAGACGCATCGGTCCTCCGCCCCGTTCCGTCGAGCCTCAAAGGCCTGGCCGCCGCCATAGGATGCAATCCCTGGTTCACTTCGCTGGACCCGTACAGAGGAGGGATGTCCTCGGTGGACGAGGCCTGGCGCAACGTGGTAGCAGTCGGCGCCATGCCCAATGCTCTGACCGACTGCCTGAACTTCGGCAACCCGGAGAGGCCCGAAAGACTGGGGGAGTTCAGGGAGGCCGTCCGCGGAATAGGCGATTTCGCGAAGGCCCTCAACATACCCATCCCGTCGGGCAACGTCAGCCTCTACAACGAGGCCCCGGGAGGAGCATCGGTGCTCCCCACGCCCATGATGATGTGCTGCGGCATCATCGATGACATATCGAAGGCCGTCACAGCAGACTTCAAGGGACCCGGCAACAGGATATACGTCATAGGCGAGACCAAAGAGGAGATGGGCGGATCGCTGCTCTATCGTGTCTTCGGAGGGAAGCAGGGCGTTGTACCGTCCGTCGACGTCGACAACGTCCGCGAACTCACAGGAAAGACACTCGAAGCCATGGACAGGCGTCTCATTTCCGGCTGCCACGACTGCTCGGACGGCGGCATAGCCGTCGCCGTGGCAGAGATGTGCATCTCGGGACAGACCGGCGCGGTCCTGGACCTCAGGAAGGCGGCCGACATGTCGCCCCGGAAGGTGCTGTATTCGGAGAGCAACACGCGCTGGATAGCCGAGGTATCGGAAGAGAACGCCGAGGAGTTCGAGAAGATAATGGGAGGCTCTGCCCATAAAATAGGAAAGACGGGCGGAAATTCGATGAACATAAGGGACTCCGGAGTGATAATCGAGGTCGAGGAGTTGCGCAAAGCTTGGAACGACCCTATCTGGAAGGTCATGGGGGGACAATCATGAAAGAAGTCAAGGTGTGCGTGCTGAGGATAGAGGGTACGAACTGCGAGGACGAGATGGCAGACGCCTTCAGCATGGTAGGCGCCGTTCCAGAGAAGGTCCATCTCAAGCAGATGGAGGAGAACGCCCCCGCGGGCCTCGGCCGGAGCCTGGAGGATTATGATATACTCGCGTTCCCCGGAGGGTTCTCCGCGGGAGACTACGTAAGGGCCGGTGCGATATTCGCCGCGAGGATCAAAAGCGTGATGGGCCCCCAGCTGAAGAGCTTCGTCGAGTCCGGAAAGCCGGTGCTAGGAGTGTGCAACGGATTCCAGATCCTGGTGGAACTGGGTCTTCTGCCCGCATTGGAAGGGGCCATGTCAGAAACCCCGACCGCCGCCCTGTATACCAACGATTCGGGAAGGTTCGAATGCCGACCCACGGTCCTCAGGAACGACGACCGCGGAAAATGTCTGTTCGTGTCCGAGATACCGAAGAAAAGCTTGGTGATGTTCCCCTCTGCGCACGCCGAGGGCAAGCTCATGAGCAACGACCCGGATTTCGTAAGCAAGCTGGAGGACAACGGTCAGATAGTGTTCCGCTACGTCAATCCCGACGGAAGCGACGCCGATTATCCGTGGAATCCCAACGGCTCGCCCTCTGACATTGCAGGAATATGCAATCCCGCAGGTAACATACTCGGTATGATGCCCCATCCGGAGCGTGTAATGACACGTTTCACCCGTCCCGACTGGACGAGGAACCCGGGCCCCGAAGAGGGGGACGGCATGATGATCTTCAGGTCGGTTATGAAGAACCTCGGATGAAGATCAGATGTTGACCCTGACCTCGATGGGGTCCCGGTCGCTGAGGCTGAGGGTGCGCCTCAGGTGGTACTGGCATACTACTTCGATCACGTCTGCGTAATGTGACCTTTCAGGCACCACGATGGCGCAGTCGATGTTCTTTATCTTGGCCTTGTAGGCGACTACGTTACCGAAGGTGCGCCCCTCGCTCTCGAAGCCGTTTATCAGCTGCCCGGCCGTCCCCCTGAGCACTTCCAGTTTACCCGTGTCCTCTTTGTTGACGGCAATGTTGAGGGTGCCTTCGAAAGGCCTGAAGCCCAGCTTGTTCTGGAATTGCTCGATGTAGCCGGGCTGGGATATGTAGTATCCTCCCTCGCCCATGCCGGAGGCGACGTGGCCCTTGAGGGTGACATGGTCGGTGAGCTCGAATATCCTGCGGTATTCGTTGTACTCCCGTTTCAGCTCGTCGATCCCCTTCTGGGTCAGCTTTATGCGCTGTCTCCTGGCTCCCAGGTCGCGAACTATCAGTTTCTCGTCGAGAAGCTCCAATATCCGCTTGGAGGCGGACTGCTGGCTCATTTCAAGTGTATCCCCCAGTTCCCTGGAGGATACAGCGATATAATCTTCCATTCCGCCAAGCAAAGCTATCCTTTTCAGCGCGGAGGTGTATTTATCGTCCACGTATCTCGATGGAAAAAAACAGTTATAAAACTACCGTTTTTATTGTAGGTAGATTATATTTGGTATATAGAAAATAGCCGCCCGGAACGTCCGGGCGGCGTTATTGTTTAACCGAGGAGCCTGTCCGTCTTTATCCAGCGTCCGGTCATGGAGTTGGCGGCAATCACGATCTCGATCACACCGATTACCGTGAGGATGATCCCGAACCAGATGTCCATCGCCTCGAACATGGTGACGGCTACCGTCACGCCGGTGGCCAGGGCCGCCATGAACACGACTACGCCCCAGCTTACCGAGCCCTCCGTCTTGAACATTCCTCCGAGAGCGAAGAAAAGCACTACGACCAGGAATCCCAGCCACATATTGGCCGTCGCCGCCGTCTCGGGAGCGAAGGCCATCAATGCTGCGATGCCGGCGATCAAACCGCCCAGAATGCCGAACCCGAAGCCGGCTTTTACGATCTTAGGTCTAACTGTCATTTTACTTACCTTACCTCGGGATTTACTTCCTCTTATATATCGTTGGTTCACAGAGGCCTTTGACGCCCCTTGCCATGACCCAGATGACCGCGGCAACGATCCAGACGACCTGGTACATCGCGGGTCCGTAGGCGGCGTAAGCCCCGATGGAGGCGACCAGCAGCAATACGGTCAGCGAACCGAACATCATACTGCGGTTCTCTGCAAAGTCATCATATGCCGAGGCGATCAGCGCCAGCACGAAGGTCATGAAGACGAGGATCAGCGCGGCATCGTGGATGGGGTCGTCGTTCTCGAAGAACGCCACCCATACGAGGAGTATGCCGGAGATCATCAGGAGCACGCCCTCTGCGGTCCTGCCGGGGCGGCCTCCGTTGAAGATCATCCCGATGGAACCGAAAGCGAGGAGTATCCCGCTGATGGCTATTCCGGACCTCAGGTACACGCCCGAATCGGATGCGGCGAGGGCCTCGATGAGGTCCTCCCCAAACACCCAGCCGGGTGCGTCGGCGATCGCCAGTATCATCAATACGAAGAACAGGGAGGCGGCCAGTATGCTCAGCACGGCGAAGGCGCCCCCGCCCTTTTTTTCACATATCATGCGACGGAATTAGTCCAGGGGTTAATAACGGTAATGCTTGTTACACCTGTCACGGAGGCTAATCAACCTTAAATCGGTATACGGGCTCTACGTGGACATGAAGAACATCTTTTTCGTCGGCACCGCAGGCTGCGGCAAGAGCACGCTCGTTGCCGCTTACAAGAACTGGCTGGACGAGCAGGGTTTCGACGCCCTGCTTCTGAACCTGGACCCCGGTACCGACATCCTCCCGTACGACCCCGACGTGGACATACGCGAATGGGTCAGCACGGCCGAGGTTATGGAGGAGTACGGTCTGGGCCCCAACGGGGCGCAGATCGTGGCGGCGGACCTGATGGCAATGAACATTTCGAAGATGACCGACGTCGTCAACGCCATGAGGTCCGACTATCTGCTTATCGACACCCCGGGACAGCTGGAGCTGTTCGCGTTCAGGGAGTCCTCGAAGATGACGGTGGAGGCCTTCGGCAAGGAGAGCTCCATGCTTCTCTATCTTTCGGACCCCGCACTCTGCAAAGACCCTAACGGCTTCGTCACTTCGATGACGCTTTCCGCGCTGGTGCAGTTCAGGTTGCAGCTCCCGACGTTCGGCCTTCTCTCCAAATCGGACATGCTTTCGGATGAGGAGAGGGACAGGATGCTGGGATGGTTCACGGACCCCGATTCCCTCTTCTACGACCTGATGGAGCACGATTCCGATCCCCAGACCGTCGTAGGTGCAGAGCTGTTCAAGGCCATGGACTCCATGGGCGTGTTCGGCGAGGTCAGGGGCGTCTCCGCAAAGGAGTCCACGGGCATGGCCGAGATATATGCCGCATCGCAGCTATGCTTTTATGGCGGCGAGGACGCGGAGCCGGGCGAGATAGACGACTGATATCAGCCGAACATGTATGCCGGCGCGGCCTTTATCTTGTTGCGTCCGGCTTCCATGACCTTTTCCTTGCTCCTCATGAAGTCGCTCATTGTGACGGTGTCGCGGCCGTCCCTTATGGCAAGCATGCCCGCCTCCGTGCATATGCTCTTTATCTCGGCCCCGGAAGCGGTGTCGGTGATCTCGGCAAGCATCTTGAGGTTGACATCCGTGCCCACGTTCATGTGGGAAGTGTGGATCTTGAAGATCTGGAGCCTTCCCTCCGAATCGGGCATTCCCACGTCTATTATGCGGTCGAACCTTCCCGGTCTGAGCAGTGCGTCGTCCAGGATGTCGGGCCTGTTGGTCGCCCCTATGATCTTGACGTCGCCGGAGGGCTTGAAGCCGTCCAGTTCGGCCAGGAGCTGCATCAGCGTCCTCTGGACCTCGCGGTCTCCGGACGTGGCCGCATCCAACCTCTTGGCTCCGACAGAGTCGAGCTCGTCGATGAATATTATGCTGGGCGCCTTGTCCCTTGCCAGCTCGAACAGCTCGCGGACCAGTCTGGCCCCTTCGCCTATGTACTTTTGGACCAGTTCGGATCCCACGAGCCTGACGAAGGTGGCGTTGGTGGCGTTGGCGACAGCCTTTGCCATGAGCGTCTTCCCGGTTCCCGGGGGACCTACGAGCAGGACCCCCTTGGGAGGCTCGATCCCTACCTTGGTGTAAAGCTCCGGTCTGAGCAGCGGGTCCTCGACGGCCTCGCGGAGCTCCAGCATCTGCTGCTTCAGCCCGCCTATGTCGTCGTAGGTGGTGTCCGGCTTCTCTATTATCTCTGCACCCGTCACTATGGGGTCGAGGGAGGACGGCAGAATGTTCATGAGCGCCAGCGTCTGCTTGTTGAGGGAGACCCTGGCCCCCGGTATGAGGTCCTCTTTGGGCACGTACTCTGAAACGGAAACGATGAAATCGGGCCCCGTGGAGCTCTTCACCACGACGCGGTTGTCAGGTAGCACGTCTCGTAGGGAGCCTATTATGAGCGGGGGGCTCCTCAGCCTCTCCAGCTCGGTCCGTACCCGGGTCAGGTCCTTCTGCAGCCTGAACAGCTCGCTCTCCGAGAAGCGCTTCTCGTTCTCGGCGTTTTGAAGATCCTCCATCAGACGTACGTTCCTTTCTTCCAGCGATACGATCTTCGCTTTGAGTTCCGCAGTCTCTCCTTCGGCCTGATCAACCATGTTATCCCAGAGGCTATACGCTCTCGTCTTTATTACTTTTCGTCATTAACACGCGGTGCGTACGTCGGGAATCGCAGTTATTAATTATTAGACCGCACAATTGAGGTCCGATGCTTTGCGAGATGTGCGGTAAGAGCGTGCCGTTCACCAAATCGGTGATGATCGACGGCGCGAAACTAGAGGTGTGTCCCGAATGTGCCAGATTCGGAGATGATTATAAAGCGTCATCTTCTTCCCAGTCCTCCGGGCAGTCGACCGGCGGCAGCAGGACGGTCATCGAGCAGAGGCTCGAGAGGCGCGAGAAAAGAATGGGGACAAAGGACGTATATGCCCAGGCCAAGACCGTGGAGGTCGTCGAGAACTACGGCAGGACGATCCGCGAGGCCAGAGAGGCCAAGGGAATGGACCTTGATGCGTTTTCCAAGTTCATAAGCGAGAAGAAAGGCACGATGGCCAAGATCGAGGCCAACAGGCTGGTGCCCGACGATAAACTGGTCAAGAAGATAGAGAAAGCCCTGGACATCAAGCTCCTGGAGACGGTGTCCTCGGGAGCGGGCCAGTCGACCGGAGGCGGATCATCCGGAAGAATGACGCTGGGCGATTTCATAAAGAAGAAGTGAGGGTCACTTCTTCAGCACGGCGTCGCGGACCCTTCCGTAAAGGGAAGATACGTCCGCCCCGATATCCCTCAGGACGATGACTCCGGCGACCTCTATGTCTACGTCCAGTTTTTTCTGCAGGGCGTTGCATGCGGCGATATATCCAGCCTTCCTCATTCCGCTCCTTTCTGCCATCGAGACCATCTCCGGGAAAAGCCCTTCCGCGGCTTTTTTGACCTTGTTGCCTGAAATCACCGACGAGACCAGCTCGGAGGAGGGCCTGTAAGCCATGGGGATGTCCAGTGCCGACACGTCGAACTTCGGCCTGAGGAAACCGTCTTTCAGTTCGAGGACCCCGGAAGTCACCATCGCGTCCATGAGGGCCTTGGACTCCTTTACGGACATCCATCTGAGGTCCAGCGAAATGCCCATGGTGAATTCCTTTTCAGCGACCACGTCCCTCCCTTTGTTCCGGAAGAATGCGGCCGCGCAGACGGTAAGCTCGTCGGCCATCGGGACTGCCATGTCGCTCGCTGTAAAAATATGCTTGCACGTCCCTCGCGCGCGTTATTAGTGTTCAACTAACAAATAAAAATAGAGGCCCTGAAAATTGCAAAAGGTTTATATCGGTCACCCTGATAGAGGGACATCCTGTGTGGTGAACATGAAGTACACTAGATTTGAGAAAGCTAGGATCATCGGTTCCAGGGCGTTGCAGATTTCATACGGCGCCCCCGTCCTCGTAGAATACTCCGAGAAACTGATAGATCCCATCGACATAGCCATGCTGGAATATGACAAGGACATGATCCCGATCACTGTCGTTAGAAACTAAGAGGCATTTTTACATGAGCGACGAGGATAGCGTTAAAATCGAAACCGAACTGCTGGTGTCAGAGGACACATACCTTACATCCGGTGTCCACATCGGTACCCAGCAGAAAAGCGCCGATATGAAGGATTTCATATACAAGGTCAGGCAGGACGGCCTGTACGTACTCAATGTCCAGAAGACGGACGAGAGGATCAGGGTCGCCGCGGCGATGCTCGCACGCTACGATCCCAAAAGGATACTCGTGGTCTCCGCCAGACAGTACGGCCAGAGGCCCGCCAGAGAGTTCTCCAAGGCCATCGGGACACCTGCTTTCGCAGGCCGTTTCGTTCCCGGAACCCTTACCAACCCGGTCAACCCCGGGTTCGTCGAGCCCGAGATCCTGCTGGTCACCGACCCCGCCGCCGACAAACAGGCGCTCAACGAGGCGCTGAACCTCGGTATCCCCATAATCGCCATGTGCGACGCCAACAATGAGACCCGCAACGTGGACCTCATCATCCCCACCAACAACAAGGGAAGGCGCGCGCTCGCATGCGTGTACTGGCTCCTCACCCGCGAGGTGCTTGTGGCCCGCGGAGACCTGAAGGACCCCGCCGACTTCAAGATGGAGATAGAGGACTTCGAAGCGAAGCTCTGATCCCGGTAAAAACCCTTTTACCCAAACCACCTTACCTTATCCATGCGCTACCCGGCAGTTGCAGGGCGTTTCTATCCTCTGAGGAAGGAGGACCTCGTCCGCGATATCGAAGCATGCTTCCGTCACAGGCTTGGACCCGGAATGCCCGGTCCGGAGGGAAGTGCCAGATGCATAGTTTCTGCGTTGTGTCCGCACGCCGGGTACATGGCTTCCGGAATGAACGCCGCCCACGTTTACAAGCGCATCAAAGAGGACGGCCTGCCCGAGACGTATGTGATCATCGGTCCGGACCACTACGGGGTGCCCTTCGATTTCGTAATGTGCTCCGACGAGTATCTGACTCCCATGGGGCCATGCAAGGTCGACAGGGACATGATAGGGGCGCTCAAGGGGTCGGTCCCGGACAGCGCCAACGCCCACAGGCTGGAGCATTCCGTGGAAGTTCAAGTTCCCTTCATCCAGTACATCGACCCTGACCCGCACATAGTCCCGATAATAATGTCCAGGCAGGACCCCGCGACGGCGCGGCGCCTGGGAGAGGTCATTGCCAAGGCCTGTGAGGGGAGGGACGTCGTGATAATAGCTTCAAGCGACATGTCACATTACGTCCCGAAACAGAGGGCCGCGGCCCTAGACGCAGAGGTCATCGGAAAGATAGCGGCCCTGGATGCGGACGGCATATTCCAGGTTGTCAGGTCGAAGGGGATATCAGCATGCGGTTACGGCCCCATAGCGGCCGCGATCATCGCATCCGGCCCGGACAGCGTCGAGGTCCTGAAGTATTCGGACTCCCACGACTCCCTGGGCGGAGATCCCGCTGCGGTCGTGGGTTACGCTTCAGCGGTCATGTGCAGAAAATGATGTAAGAGGTTTCGGAAGCGTATCAGTAGTCGATGCGCTTGAGCCTTTTCAGGTCCGGCTCGTAGACCATGCCGTTGTCCATCAGGATGTCGGAGATCTCCTCGAGCTCGGCGGCGGAGATGCCCTCGGCCTCCGCACGCCTTTCGACCTCGTCCCTCGGGGCTCCCCGCCCGTCCGTGTCCAGTTCCGTGATTATGCGAAGTATCGTGTCCTCCATGTCCTGGCGGTCCGCCGCGGACTGCTCCGGATCTATTTCGATCTCGTCTGGAGAACTTCCTACGTCCTCGGGGAATCCGAAGTCTATCACGCTGCCGGGCAGGAGCATCCTCAGGGCGTCCTGTATAGTCTTCACATACGGCGAGGAGTCGGGCATCCCGTACCGGTTGAGGGCGAGGTCTATGCCCTTCGCCTCATCCGGAGAGAAGCCCGCGGCGGCCAGGTCTTTTTCAGAAGTGCTGTTCGCGGCGATGGCCTTCTTCATCCTTATGAGGCGGTCCCAGAGCGACCTTGCCGCGCTGAGGATCCACTGCCTGCGCACATCCTCCTGGACCTGGACTATGGTCTCCGGTCTCACGGATACGAACACCCTCCCGTCGTCGGCGGTGTAGGTCTTCACCTTTCCCACAACTGCGACGAAGGCAGGAACTTCCAGCTCGGCGATGGCCGATGCGGCCTCGGGCTGGAATTTACCCACATTTATGAAGAAGCTCCCGCCGACGTCCTGTATGCGCCCTCTCCAAAGGGGCTCGTCCTCGCTTCCTATGTTCTCCTTCTCGGTGAGCACGCCCGCCACCATGACCCTGTTCACCATGGCGCCCAGCCGTGTGACCACATAGGTGGGGGACATCTCCTCGTCGCCTCTGACAGAGGCCGAAGAACTGTTGAGCTCTCCGGCGAACAGCCTCCACGCCGTCTCCCTGGCGTTCATAGGGAGGCCTCCACTTCGCTGAGCAGTTTCTCAGCTTCGGCGGTCACATCCTCTTTTACGACCTCGGCCGCCCTGACGATCATCATAGGCCCGTAGTCGTCGCTCATGACGTTCCCGGTCAGGGAAAGCCTTCTGATAAGCATAGTCTTCGCAAGCTCTCTCTCCACGGGCTCCATGCTCCCCCTGGCCTTCGCAAGACCCTCGGCCATCCCGAGGGTGACGCCGGTGAGACTTTCGGTGAGCTCGCGGTTTATTATCGCGCTGACGGCGCCCGTTCCGTCGTCAAGGGTGAGCTTCATCCTCAGGTCCATGACGGGTTCGACCCTTCCGTGTGCCTGGCACTCTCCGTTGATTATCGAACGGTTGCATTCGGGGCAGCGCTCTATCAGGCCGCTCCCGCGCCTCATGTCCACGACGGTCCCCACGACGTTTATGTCGAGTCCGCCGCCTGTCCTTACGATGTCGCCTATCTTTTTGGTGGTGACCGTGTCGGCGATATCGTTGCCGAATGTGTCGTCCACCCTGCTGACCTCGCATCTGTCGCCCATGTTGAGCTGGGGGATTCCCTTCCAGGAACGTATGTAGGCGTTTTTGATGCGTACCGTCTCGCCTTCCTTCAGGCCGAAGTCGTTCCAGGCCGAGTATTGTATCTTGCCCGTGTCGTCCGCTATAATTCCGGAGTAGACTGTCTTCGGTTCTCCTTTAACCGTCACGTTCCGCTCTTCTGCGGATATTATGCGGCCGGTCACGGTCACATTGCCCATGCCTCCTGCGATCTGTCCGATCTTCGCCTCCGAGGACTCCATCGAGATGCTCCTGTCAGGGACGTCGACCCGCATCCCGTCGGCCTTTTCCACGCTCCCGCGGGCCCCGATGTTTATCTGGATCTTCTCGTTCCACATCTTTGAGTAGGCGCTCCTGAACCAGTATACGGAGCCCTTTTCCATCTCTGCATCCTTTCCTTCCCAGACGGTGAAGGACGCGGTTCCGGTCTCGTCTCCTATAAGCCCGGATATGATGGTCTTCGGGCTGCCTTTGACCGTGATGTCCTTCTTTTCGACGTAGATCGCCCTGACGAGCATGTCCACGCTCGCCTCGGTTCCGTTAAGCTCTCCGATCTTCTTGATCAGCGAGGAGGAGGACCGGAACGGGGACTCCTCGAGAGCCCCGAACTTCCTCAGTATGCCCCTGATGGCGGCCTGGGGAGTTATGTGGAACTCGTTGACGTACTTCTTCAGTTCGCCCATGATCTTTTCATCGTCGACCTTGTCTTTCAGCACCCTTTTCAGTTCTTCAAAGTGGGGTGTTAGTTCTTGTTCGTTCATTTTATCGACCTCCGCTTCCGCGGTGTTCCCGCCTACGCATTGCCGCCTATAAAACTTAACCCGAAGGGTCGCCGATTATTCCGAATCACTCCCGCGCGGGTGCCGACCTAATCTTTAAATGCATTATAACTATCATAGGATATGGTTCCTAAGAAGAAGATCGATGAGATCCTTGACGGGTACGATCCCGCCGAAATAACAATAGCGACGCTATGCTCGCATTCTTCGCTCCAGATCTTCCACGGCGCCCGTAAGATGGGCTTCAAGACGCTGGGACTCACAATTTCTCACGACACCAAGTACTACGACGCGTTCCCCCTTGCCAAACCCGACAAGATCATCAAATACAGCGATTTCGACGAGATGGAGTCGCGCATCGGCGAGCTCCAGGACATGAACACGGTCGTCATTCCCCACGGTTCGTTCGTCGAGTACATGGGGACCAAGAGGTTCGAGGACTTCGCCGTGCCCTCCTATGGCAACCGTGCCGTCCTCTCTTGGGAGTCCGACAGGACCATGCAGAGGGAGTGGATAACTTCCGCCGGGGTACCGATGCCCCGCCTGATATCCGACGCCAGGGAGATACACGAGCCGGTCATGGTCAAGTACCACGGCGCTAAAGGCGGACGCGGATTCTTCATAGCCAAGGACTACCCGGACTTCAAGATGTCCATCGACAACACCCAGCCCTATACCGTGCAGGAGTACTGCCTGGGGACCAGGTACTATATCCACTATTTCTACGACCATTTCAAGACAGACGGCTACAGGTGCGACCAGGGCGGTTCCATAGAGCTTCTGTCCATGGACCGCCGCGACGAGAGCAACATAGACGAGATGTACAAGCTCGGGTCCATCGAGGACTCCAAGAGGCACGGCCTATATCCGTCGTTCGTGGTCACCGGGAACACGCCCGTCGTCCTGCGCGAGTCGCTCCTGCCCAAGGCCCTGGAGATGGGTCAGAGGGTGGTCGACCGGGCATACGAGATGTTCGGCGGGATATGGGGCCCGTTCTGCCTCGAGACGGTGGTCAACGACAAGCTCCAGTTCAAGGTTTTCGAGGTCTCCGCAAGGATCGTCGCCGGCACGAACCCGTTCGTGTCGGGATCGCCCTACGCGGACTTCGTATACCCCGGGCTGAGCACCGCCGGGCGCATGGCGATGGACATAAAGAACTCCGCGGACAACGGAAGGCTGAAATCCATTTTGACATGAGGCGGCGGGTCCATTATATACACCTAAAAGATAACCGTAGGGTAAACCGAGAGGCGCTACATGGTTTCAGAGAGACTCAAGAATATTCCGGCATCGGGTACTGTCGCGATCTCTAACAAGGTCAGCAGACTGAAGGCGGAAGGTCAGGACATCATCTCGTTCTCGATGGGAGAGCCAGACTTCACAACGCCGGCCAACATCGTCGACGCATGCATCGGCTCTTTGAACAACGGTTTCACACACTACACCCCCTCGCCCGGCATCCCCGAGCTGAGAAGGGCGGTCGCCGAGACGGCGCTCGCCGAGAACAAGATCCCCTGCAGGGGCGCGAACGTCCTGATAACCCCCACGAAACAGGCAATCTTCATGGCCTGTCTAGCTTACCTCGACCCAGGGGACGAAGTGATACTCCCCGACCCGGCATGGGTGTCGTACGAGGCGTGCATACGTCTCGCCGGCGCGGTACCGGTTTTCATTCCGACGAAGTTCGAGGAGGAGTTCATCGTGGACCCTGCGCTAATCGAGGCCGCCGTGACGCCCAAGACCAGGATGATCATCATCAACTCTCCTTCCAACCCCACGGGTTGCGTCCTGCCGGAAAGCGTGCTCAGACAGATAGCGTCCATCGCCGTAAGGTACGACCTGCTCGTCCTCTCAGACGAGATCTACGAGAAGGTAATCTATGACGGGGAGCACATTTCCATCGCGTCTTTCCCCGACATGTTCGACAGGACCATCACTGTCTCCGGTCTTTCCAAGACCTATGCCATGACCGGCTGGAGGATAGGATGGGCGATAGCGAGCGAGGAGTGCATCTCCAACCTGAACAAGCTGCAGTCGCATTCGATATCCTGTTGCGTCTCTTTCGCACAGCAGGCATCCGTCGAAGCCCTCAAGGGCAGACAGGACGACCGTTGCAGGTTCGTCAGGGAGTTCAAGCAGCGCAGGGACCTCGCGATCGACCTCATCACCGAGATGAAGGGCCTCGACGTCAACTCCCCTCAGGGCGCATTCTATCTGTTCCCCAGGTACGAACCTGACATAAAGTCGGCCGTTCTTGCGACCAGGCTGCTGGAGCAGGCCCACGTCGCCGTGACGCCCGGGTCCGCCTTCGGACCGGCGGGAGAGGGATTCTTCAGGATATCCTACGCCACCAGCGAAGAGCAGATAAGGGTGGGCTTCGAAAGGATCAAGAAGTTCCTCGCCGACCTCTGAACGCACGCGCGTCCGTCAAAATAAATATAGGTTAGGGCATAGCCGTCCACGTCCGCCTGCGTCTGGCAGGGTGGGCAGAGGGATTCCATTTGAGCAGAGAACTTTTCACGGTCGGCCCGGTAAACGTAGAACCGGAGGTCCTCCAGGCCATGGCCAGGCCCATGATAACCCATAGGTCCAAAGAATACAAGAAGCTCCATGAGGCTGTCGTCGAGAAGACCAGGAAGGCCCTCGGCACAGACATGGACGTCTTTATCGTCTCGGGGTCCGCCACCGTCATGATCGAGGGCGCGGTGAGGAACGGGATCGCAGGAAGGTCGCTGGGGATAACCGGCGGCTCGTTCGGCGACAGGTCCATCGAGGTCGCCGAGCTCAACGGTAAGAAGGTAGAAAAGGTCGAGGTCCCCATGGGCAAGGGAATCAGGCCCGAATCGATAGAAGGACGCGTCAAGAAGGACATCGAGGCCGTGCACTGGGTGAGCAACGAGTCCTCAACGGGAGTGTTCAGCGATTCGACCGCGATAGCGGACGAGGTCCGCAGGCAGAGCTCCGACGCCCTCGTGATAGTCGACGCGGTCACTTCCGCTTTCGCAATGGACCTGGAAATAGGGAAGATGGGGCCCGACGCGCTGATATTCGGAACCCAGAAGGCTCTGGCCCTCCCGCCCGGGCTGGGAGTCATGCTATGCTCCGATAAGATGCTCAAAAAGGCCGCCACGGTCTCCAACCGCGGTTTCTACACAGACCTGCTGAAGATCAAGAAGCAGAGCGACGACAACTACGCGCTGACGACCCCCCCGGTATCGCTGATATACGGCCTGGACTTCCAGCTGGACAAAGCGTTGGCCGAGGGAATGCCCGCAAGGTACAGGAGGCATCAGGAGATGGCCGACCTGGTCAGGAGCTGGTCCAAGAAGCTCAACGGCATATTCCCCGAGGAAGGGGCCCAGTCAAACACCATAGGCGTCCTCAACCGCGGCGCCCTTGATTTCGACAAGTTCCACGCATCGCTGAAGTCCCGCGGGTACGAGATATCCAACGGCTACGGCGGCGTCAAAGAGAAAACGTTCAGGATCGGGCACATGGGAGACCTCACCGCCGACAGGGTGAAGAAGCTCCTGTCCGTCATGGACGAAATACTGGAGGATATGAAATGACCACTAGAATCCTGGTTTCCGACCCTCTCAACGAAGAGGGCCTCAAGATCCTGAGGGACTCCGGTTTCCCGGTAGACGTGAAGCCCGACCTCTCGGAGGAAGATCTGTGCAAAGAGATCGCCGACTACGAATGCCTCATCATAAGGTCCGGTACCAAGGTCACTAAGAAAGTGATCGAAGCGGGCAGGAAGCTGCGGGTCATAGGGCGTGCCGGAGTGGGCGTCGACAACGTAGACGTCCCCGCGGCCACCGAGAAAGGCATACTCGTCATGAACACCCCGTCCGCCAACATACTCTCGGCGGCAGAGCACACATGCGCCATGCTGCTCTCGCTGGCTAGGAACATACCCTTCGCCCACGACTCTATGCACAGGGGCGAATGGAAGCGCTCCAAGTACACCGGCGTCGAGATGAACGGCAAGGTCCTGGGCATCATCGGGGTCGGACGTGTGGGAGGGGAAGTGGCCAAACGCCTGAAGGCGTTCAACATGACCATGGTCGGATACGACCCGTTCCTTCCGAAGGACGTGGCAGACAGCATAGGCGTGCGCCTCACGACGCTGGACGAGGTCCTGAAGATATCCGACTTCATGACCATACACACACCGCTGCTCCCCGACACCAGGAACATGATCTCCACCGCCCAGTTCAATATGATGAAGCCCAACGCCAGGATAGCCAACGTGGCCCGCGGCGGGATCGTCGACGAGGACGCCCTCTACCAGGCCCTCAAGACCAAGAGGATAGCCGGCGCGGCGTTCGACGTATGGTGCGAGGAGCCGATATGCCAGGCCGAGCAGAAGCTCCTGGAGCTCGACAACCTCGTGACAACGCCCCACCTGGGCGCCAGCACCGTGGAGGCACAGGAGAGGGTCTCCACCGAGGTCGCCGAGAACGTCGTGAAGTATCTGAAAGAGGGAGTCATCGCCAACGCGATCAACGCGCCCCGCGGAAAGCTCGACCCGGAGACAGAGGCATACGTGCCGCTGGCCGAGCGCATGGGGGTCCTGGCGCACCAGATCAACGGCAACGTCCCCATCGACGAGCTGGAGATAACGTACTGCGGCGGACTCGCGTCCAAGCAGACGAAGATGCTGACGATATACACGGTGATCGGTGTCCTTAAGAATATCATAGGTCCCGGTCAGGCGAACATGATCAACGCCCTGCCCATCGCCAAAGGCAAGGGCATAGCGATCAAGGAATCGTCCACCGACGAGGCCAGAGACTACATGAACGTGATCGAGGTCAAGGTGGTTTCTGCAGGAAAGTCCCGCACGATACGCGGAACGGTCTTCGGCGGGCAGCCGAGGCTGGTGGGGATCGACGCATACAGCTTCGAGGTCCCCATGTCCGGCGACATGGTCTACGTGCGCTACGAGGACGCGGCCGGAGTGATAGGACACATAGGGACGGCACTGGGCGAAGCGGGCATCAACGTCGCGCAGATGGCGGTAGGAAGGTCCGGGAAATGCGCCATGATGGTACTGATCCTGGACCAGGACGTGCCGTCCAAGGTGCTGGACAATATAATCGGGGCGTCCGGGGCGAAGGAAGCGAAATTCATCGACCTAGTGGACAACTGAGCAGGGAGGCGAAGGTATGGAAGTAATAATCACGGTCGAAGAGCTGACACAGGCAATAAAGAACGGCATACGCCAGGCGAACAGGGAGATGGAGGAGGAGTACGCCAACCAGCTGGCGCTTCACGTGCTCAATTTCTTCGGCTATTCCGACAGGATAATCGACAACATACTGGAGCCGGAGGACCGCGACACGTTCTACATGCTCGAGGACGCAGGCATCCTGACAACGGAGCGCGAGGAGACCACCCTTTACGACGGAAGGGAGTGGAGGATCCACTACTGGCTCTTCAGAAAGAAGAGGATAGAGGAACTGATCGAGGGCAGCACAAAGGTCGAGGCCGAGGTCAAGGCCGAGGATTCGTTCTACGGGGACCTTCCGGACGAGATCTGGAAGAGGTCCTGAGCTCCCAAACGCTTTTTATTACCATGCGGGTACTCCCGCATGGACCTGTTCCCCTATCCATTCAGAAGCGGACAGCGGGAGTTGGTCGATTTTTTGAGGGAGGCCGCCGTCGCAGGGAGGGCCGCGGTGGTCGAATCAGGCACAGGCACGGGGAAGACCGTATCGTCTCTGGCGGCTTCGATCGACGCCGCCAAGTCCACCGGATGTAAGGTCATATATCTTACGAGGACGAAGTCCCAGCACAGGCAGGTGGTCACCGAATGCGCCCGCATCTCGGAGAAGGTGCCGCTCCTATGTGTGCCGCTGCAGGGAAGGAAGGCGTCCACATGCCCCATGATGGCCGACGACCCTGAACTTTCTGCCGGGACCCCGGAAGAGCTTTCCAAACTGTGCTCCGAGTACAAGCGCAAAGAGAACGGCGTCTCCACCTGCAGATATTACGAAAACATAGAGAATGCCGACATGACGGCCGTGATCGATTACATACGGAGCTCCCACCCCACGCAGGAGGAGTTCAACACGTACTGCGAAAAGAGGGACCTTTGCCCCTACGAGCTGATGAAGCACGCCCTGCCGGAGGCCGATGTGATAGTCGCCCCGTACCCGTTCGTCTTCATGCCGGCCGTGCTGCGCCATTTCATTGAATGGGCAGGGGTGCCACTGAGTTCCATGATCGCCGTGGTGGACGAGGCGCACAATCTGCCCGATTATCTCCGGGAGGTCATGACGGCCGAGTACGGCCTGAACGCGCTGGCACTTGCCGAGAAGGAGGCCAGGGAATGGGGGGACCCGGAGGTGGCCGAGGGATTTACCGTCACGGACCTGACCGGAGTGTTCCGCGATATAATCGTCGCGGCGGCAGACGAATACCTGGTCGAGGAGGACGGCCTGGTGCCGCCCTACTTCCTGCAGGACGAGCTCATGGAACGTCTGGGCATGAGCTCCAGGACCATATCGGCGATGCAGAGGGCCCTGGTGGACATAGGCGAGACGGTCTCAGAGTCCAAGAAGAAGAGGAGGAAGCTCCCGCGCACATACATCGGTTCCCTGGGAAGGTTCCTTCAGCATTGGTATTCTACGGATGAGGGATTCTATGTCAGGCTCGTGGTCGGCGGCGACAACACCAAACTCAAAGTATACTGCATGGACCCACGGGAGGCATCCTGGCCCCTTTACGAGTTCCACGCCTCCATCCACATGTCAGGGACCCTCGCCCCCCTGGAAGAGTACGTTACAGAACTGGGCCTGGAGGACGCGGAGGCCCGCACGTTCAGATCGCCCTTCGATCCCGGGAACCTGATGGTGGAATACGTCACGGACGTATCTACGAAATACGACGAGATGTCGGACGCCGAAAACGTGGGAAGGATCGAGCAGCATACCGTGGACATAGTGAGGTGCACAGAACGGAACGCCGCCGTGTTCTTTCCATCCTACAAGCTTATGGACTCCTTCATACGCGACGGGGTCCCCGAACGGATCGGAAGGGATATATTCTACGAAGTAAGAGGAATGAGCCAGACCGATCTGATGGAGGCGGTGGAAGGATTCAGGAGCACTCCCCACGGCGTCCTTTTCGCAGTGACCGGAGGACGGATAAGCGAGGGGCTGGACTTCCCCGACAAGGACCTGGAGGTGGCCGTGATAATCGGAATACCATATCCAAGGCCGACAGCCAGGCACAAGGCCTTCACCCGGTACTGCGAGATCGTATTCGGGGACGGCTTCGAGCACGCCTCCAAGATACCTGCCGCCAGAAAGATAAGGCAGGCCATCGGTAGGCTGATAAGGTCCGAGGACGACGCGGGCGCAGCGGTGATATTGGACCGAAGGGCCTCGGCCCTGGACGGGATAGATGCCGTGGCGGCGGACGACCCGTGTTCGGACATCGCAAGATTTTTCGGGGGCAGGGAACAAAATTAATACGAGGTTAACTTTGTGAACCGCATGCCCATCGAGGTAGATGAAGACGTAAAGAAGAAAATCCTGGCTGAAGGCAGGGACTATAGGGTGTGCACGGCGTGCACCGGTCCCGCCCTCGTGCCGATAACCGTCAAGCCCCCGAAGACCAACGACCTCAAGATACAGATAGGGGACAACACACTGTACATCTCGGCCGTTCAAGCCAGGTACATAAACCGAGTGACCATGTCCATGGTGTACGAGAAGGAAGACGTGGACTACTGCCCGGCATTCTACTGATCACGAGATCCTTACCGCCGAGTCGGCGGACGCGGAGACAATGGCGCCGATGTCCGAGGAAATGTCGAACGCCCTTATCTTAGGGAGCTCCGCCTCCGTCACAGGTCCCTTAGGCACAATGGTGCAACCGACCGCCGGGCGTATCGAGATCTCGTAAGTGCCGATGCTTTTGGCGATCTCCTCGATCTCCAGCTTGTCGTAGCCGATGAGAGGCCTCAGCACCGGGAAGTCCAGACCGACGTTCTCCGCGCGTATGTTGCGGAGGGTCTGCGAAGCGACCTGCCCCAGGGAATCCCCCATGACCACGCCGGAACAGCCCAGTCTGCCTGCGAGCTCCTTGGCGGTGCGCTGCATGGTGCGTTTGCACATGACGCACTGGTATCTAGTTTCGCAGGTCTCACCGATGCGGGCCTGGCTCGGGCCGTGCATGGCAGAATAAAGCGGCATCTCCTGACCGGTCGCCTGTCTAAGCTGTTGGGCCAGTTCCTTGACGTTCTCCAAGGACCTTCCGTCTTCATAGGGGGTGTTGTCCATGTGCAGAAGGACCACATCCGCGCCGGCCTCGGCCATTACATAGGCCGCGACGGGCGAGTCGATGCCGCCGGATATCAATGCGATAAGCTTCAGGTTACGTACCTCCCCGCCTGTACGGGGCCATCGTCGTACTCCTCTTCGTCGACCAGCATCATGTAGAGCCCGCCGATTATCTCCTTGAGGTCCTTGACCTCGGCCCTGAGGGCAACGACCTCGGCCTTGAGCGACTCGATATCATGTTCGCCGTTCATAGTTTGACATTCCCATAATCGTCCGCAAGCTTCCTGGGCATGGAGTACTTGCATTCCGGGCAGTACAGGCCTTTTCCTTTGCGGACCATTTCGGTCTTGCACGTCCCGCACAGGGCGCGGATCACTCCGAGGTGCTCTTCCTTCGTGGTGAGCTGCAGCGAAGGCTCGGTGTCCAGCACCATGGCCCTGATGAAATCCCCCTTCCTCAGCTCCTTGCCCACGTCGTCGGTGTAGCCCGGGGCTATCTTGGACACATGGAGGGTCGCGTATGTTTCGCCGCCCACCTGCCTCTCGGTGCCGTCCTTGGCCACCACGTCCGCCGTCGCCATGGTGTTCCTGATGTCCGCCACGATCGCGTACACGATGTCTCCGTACCTCAGGAGGTTGGGGGGGTTCGGCGTGACGACCCTGGCGACGCACTCTTCGTCGTCCAGCACCAGATATCCAATCTGGGACGCATAGATCCTACCGTTATCTGCGAAGGTCCCGTCCGACGCAAGATATTCTTCTTCTACCGCTACCTCGTCTCCTGGGAAAACCTCGATCTTATTCTTCATGTCAAATCACCTTATGTTAACAACAGCTATCTCAATGCTGCGCTTCGTCTCTCTGTGGAACTCGAACGTGTGAGGAATATCGTACTTATATACTTTACAAAGGGACGCATTCATGCCCCTCTTCTCGCAGTAGCCCGTGACGAAGTCCGCCGTCTCCGCCTTGTGGAGGGAATATACGCACTCGGAAAGCTCCATTGCCTTGTCCAGGAACGGGCGGTCGGCGTTGCGGCTCTGACATCCGAAGGGAGGGTTCATGAAGACCGTGTCCGCCCCTTCTTCCACGTCCTTAACGTCCGAAACTGAGAACGATGCGGCGACGCCCGCCGAAACAGCGTTCTCTCGGGAGATACGGACGGCCTTTTCCGAGATATCGAAGCCGAAGGACGCGCCGGCGCCCATCAAAGCCGCCGCTATGGCGAAGATCCCGTTCCCGCAGCCAAGGTCCACGACCTTCATGCCTTCCACGTCGCCCCTGCGGTAGGCCTCGAAGACCACGTCGGCGGCGATCGCGGCCGGCGTGGGATACTGCTCGAGCGACGCATCCGGCTCCGGTACAGGCTCCAGCAGTTCCAGCGCGATCGCCAGGTCCTTTTTCTTCATTGCTCTTTGTGATACGTTCTGCGTTAATATCCTTCGCCCGAAGCGCACCTACGATATTCGCGGCCGCGTTACGAGATACGGCGGTTCATCGTCTAGCTATTATATTCACAACTAGACATTTGTCTAATATTATCAAAAATAATCGACACATAACGGTTAGATTTATATCTGATAAGTGCATACTTGAGTATAGACAGCCCCACGCTGCCAAGGAGATCAAAAATGTATACAATCGAAAACTCGAAGTCGACGACCGAAACGACGACCCGCGTAAAGGACGTATGCCCGGTCAGCGGCATGTGCCCGGTCTGCACGGAGGACTGTAATGTCATATGCGAGGTGGCCAAGGGCGCTTTCAGAGGCAGGGAGGTCCTTTACCCGAGCCCGGAGCACTTCGGAAAGAGCACCGCCGCGTCCAACAAGGACTACTTCCTCGACTGGTCGCACTTCCAGATAATGGCCGAGCTGCTCGGCGCAAAGGGGATAGAGCCCAGCTCCGACGTGGCGTTCTTCGAGAACGCGAAGATCAACACCGTAGTAGGGTCCAGAGGAAAGAATCCCATCAAGATGGCCCTTCCGTTCCACATCGCAGGCCTGGGGTCCACCGCGGTGGCCAAGTCCAACTGGCGCGAGCTGGCGTCCGGTGCGGCGATGTCCGGCGTGTGCGAGGTAATCGGAGAGAACGTCTGCGGAATGGACGGCGACGCCGTTTACTCCAACGGCAAGGTCCAGTCCTCCAAGGACCTGGCGTTCCGCGTCAAGTCCTACATGGACTTCTGGGACGGAGAGAACGGCCGTATCGTCCTCCAGACCAACGTAGAGGACCAGCGCGGAGGGGTCGACGAATACGGGCTATCCAAGCTGGAGGTCGAGGTCATCGAGAGGAAGTGGGGACAGGGCGCCAAGGCCATAGGCGGAGAGGTCAGGCTGACGACCCTTGAGAGGGCCCTGGAGCTGAAGTCCCGCGGATATATAGTCATGCCAGACCCGGAGGACCCATCGGTCCAGGAGGCGTTCAAGGCGGGAGTTTTCAAGAGCTTCGAGAGGCACAGCCGCGTGGGATTCCCCGAACGCAGGTCTTTCCTCGAGGACATAGACAACCTCAGGTCCATGGGGGCCAAGAACGTGTTCCTGAAGACGGGCGCGTACAAGCCCGAGGCCGTTGCATTCACGATGAAGGTCGCTTCCGAGGCCAAGATAGACCTCCTGACCTTCGACGGGGCGGGAGGAGGCACGGGAATGTCTCCGGTCATGCACATGAACGAGCTGAGCACTCCGACGATCTGGCTCTATTCTCAGGTCATGCAGTGCGCATGGTATCTGAGGAAGAAGGGCAAGTACGTGCCGGACATATCCTTCGCGGGCGGATTCGTCAACGAGTCCCAGATGTACAAGGCGTTCGCACTTTCGGACATGGGCGACGGGCCGATATGCAAGTCCATTGCAATGGCGAGGGCGCCGATCACGGCGGCCATGAAGGGAAAGCACTTCGCGGAGCTGGCCTCGGAAGGCAAGCTCCCCGCAGGCTTCACGAAGCAGTACGGGGACAAGCCCGAGACCTATATGATCTCCGCCAAGACCGTGGCGAAGATGTATCCCGACAAGGAACTGGGGACCGACATCCCCTGGGGAGGCGTGGCCCTCTACACATACATGCACGACAGGCTCGGAGAGGGCCTCAAGCAGCTGATGGCGGGAACCCGCAGGTTCACCCTGGACTCGATCGAGAACGAGGACATCGTTGCTCTGACGAAGATAGCCAACAGGGTGTCCGGTATCGAGACCCTTGAGGACAGGGCCGACCGCGTCATGAGGAAGCTTCTCTGAAAACGCCTTGAAACTTTTTACGGGCGGGCCGCGACGCCGGGCCCGCCCGGTGATATATTTTTGTAGGGCGAGCCCCTTCGGGGAATGCACACGGTAAATGTTTGCACCTCTAGCGAGGGGGAATAATACTGGTAGAGATCAAAAGGGCGATCATCAGCGTTTCCGACAAGGAAGGCATAGTCGATTTTGCAAAGGAGCTGGCGGCTGCCGGCGTCGAGATAATATCCACCGGCGGGACGTACAGGCTTCTGAAGGACAACGGGGTGGAGGCGGTCGAAGTTTCCGAGCTCACCGGTTTCCCGGAGATGCTGGACGGTCGCGTCAAGACGCTGCACCCTAATGTCCACGCGGGGATCCTGGCGCGCAGAAACTGTCCGGAGCACATGAAGGCCATTGCTGAGATGGGCATAAGGCCGATAGATATGGTGGTCATCAACCTCTATCCGTTCAGGGAGACGGTCCTCAAGAAAGGGACATCCTTCGAAGAGATCGTCGAGAACATAGACATCGGCGGCCCGAGCATGATCAGGGCCGCGGCTAAGAACTACGAGTCCGTAGCGGTGGTCACCGACAAGAGCCAGTATCCAGAAGTACTGAGAGAGATAAAGGAAAGCGGCCGGGTGTCGCAGGGGACATTGGGCAGGCTGATGGCCGAGGCGTTCATTGCCACGGCGAACTACGACGCCATGATAGCCAGCAGGATGCACGGCAGGTTCTGCGAAGGGTTCCCGTCGTCCTTCCCCGTCCCCACGGAGAAGGTGGAGGACCTCAGATACGGCGAGAATCCCAACCAGAAGGCCGCATTCTACAGGGACCCGTTCACGGACGGGACCACCGTGCCGAAGGCGGAGCAGCTTCACGGCAAGCAGCTATCGTACAATAACATCCTGGACCTCGACAAGTCCCTCGACATAGCCATGGACTTCGAGAAGCCTACCGCGGTGGTCATGAAACACACCAACCCCTGCGGACTCGCCTCGGCCGATACGATCTCGGAGGCCTTCGTCACAGCCTATGATGTGGACCCCATGTCGGCGTACGGATGCGTGATCGCCCTCAACAGGGACTGCGACGTGGCCACGGCGGAGGAGGTCAAGAAGCACTTCGTGGAGGCGATAATCTGTCCGGACTATTCCCCGGGGGCGCTCGAGCTTCTGATGACCAAGAAGAATCTCCGTATACTCAGGACCGGACTGCCCATCGGACCCGACCGGAGGCACCGCGAATATAAGATGAAGAAGGTGCAGGGCGGGATGCTGGTGCAGACCGACGAGGACTTGGCCATAGATCCGGAGAAGCTCACGGTGGTGACGGACCGCGCACCCACCGAAGAGGAGGTCCACTCATTGCTTTTCGCATGGAAGCTCGCTAAACACGTCACTTCCAACGCGGTCGTATACGTTAAGGCGGAACGCGCCGTCGGCATAGGCGCAGGACAGATGAGCCGCGTGGACTCCGCCAAGATAGCTTCCATGAAGGCCAACGAGCCCACCCAGGGATGCGTCATGGCATCGGATGCGTTCTTCCCGTTCAGGGACGGCGTCGACACGGCCGCGGAGGCCGGGATAACGGCCATAATCCAGCCCGGAGGGAGCATCAGGGACCAGGAGGTCATCGATGCCGCCAACGAGCACGGGATTGCCATGGTCTTCACGGGATGTCGCGTGTTCAGGCACTGACCCGAAAGTGCCACACGTCGTAAAACAACTTAATCCCACTCAATTTTTATCGCAGTCTTCCGAGTACGTCGGGATTATAGGTTTCCCTTCGGCCTTCCTCTTCATATGCCCGCCCGGGCCTCCGCGCTCTACACGGGCCTTCTCGATGCACTCGGGGTCGTCGCATACGAACGCGGCGTAAACGAAATTAGTCGAAGGCTTACCGCAGATCTCGCAGGGGTAGTCGCTGAAATTTATTGTCATGACGGGGTCATGGCCAAACATAGGTAAAAAACAAGCGTTATCTAATCCGATATCGATACTCCGGTATGGAACAGGGGACCCTGGCTGAAAAGTTCGAACTGGAGAGATGCATACAGTGTAAGAAGTGCACGCGCAACTGCCCGTCTGCGAAGCACGGAGGGATCGTCCCCAACGAGGCGGTCCTCGGCGTCCGGGAAGGAAGATACGACGGAGATCCATGGACATGCCTGATGTGCCACAGGTGCAGCATGGTCTGCCCCAAAGGCATCGAGGTCGCCGGGCTGGTATTGGCCCTTCGCAATAAGGAGGCGGAGTCGGGCAACATACCGGAAAGGTTCCGCAGGGTGTACGGGAATTTCAGGCAGACGGGGGATACGATGAGCATAGCAGGCTCCGTCGACGAAGAGCGCAACTCCCTGGGCCTTACGAAAATATGCAGGGGCCCGGAGGTGCCCGGCAAATTGGAAATCATGTCAGGGAGGGGGACGCAATGAAGCTCTTCCCCGGATGCACCGTAAGTTCAAGGCTACCGTTCGTAGAAGCGGCGGTAAGATACATCGCGGAACGTCTGGACATAGACCTTTCGCCCTCCGGGTGCAACATGTGCTGTTTCGAGCCTACCGGCCTCAGGTCCGTGGACCCGGAGATGTGGAGGTCCGTCGGGAGCATGGTGCACTCCATGAACGGAGGAGAGTCGATCGTCACGCTTTGCGAAGGGTGCAACCTGTCCCTGTCCTCGTCGGAGAGGGCGCTGAGGACCGAAGAGGGCGCCGCTGATGCATCAAAAAGGCTTTCGAAGGTCGGGATGGAGTTCGGGATCGCAGACGTCCGCGGCCTGCTGGAGCTCCTGCACGAGAACATCGACGGCATCAGGAGGCTTTCCAAGTCCCCCGCGGACGGAACGGGTGCGGTTTTCCCCGGCTGTCACGGCGAGTATGCGTACAAAGGCAGAGGAGGGGACGCGGCCGGGATGATGTCGGAGGTCCTCGATGCCGCAGGATGCAAAAACGTCGTGATAAAGAAGCCGATGTGCTGCGGCGGAGGGCTGCAGGGGGTGGAAGACGGCATCGCGGCCGGGATACTCCAGGATACCGTCGGCGAGTTCAGGGATGCGGGTGCGGATTTCGCCGTGGTGTCGTGCGTGTTCTGCTTCCGCAGGCTGGATATATCCGCTAGATACCCCGTGATGCATATATCCGAGGTCGTGGCCCGCTCCATGGGATGGGAGGCCGACGTTTCCAGATACCACCGCACGGAGCTTTAATCCAGGTCCATCGAGAACTGAACGGATCCGGAAGAGTGGGTCAGGGACCCCATGGATACCATGTCCGCGCATCCTGCATATTTCGCAACGTTTGCCAAGGTTATGTTCCCCGAGGCCTCCACCCGCGCTCTGGGGTTCTTCTTGCGGACCGCAGAGCGGAGCTTCTTCACATCGGCGGGCTTCATGTTGTCGGCCATGATTATGTCGGCGCCCATCTCCGCCGCGGTCTCGGCCTCCTCGACGCTGGAGACCTCGATCTCCACCTTCAGGTTGAAAGGCGCCTTGGAGGCCCTCTCCATGGCGCTGCGGACAGATCCGCAGGCCTTGATATGGTTGTCTTTGATCAGGATCATGTCGTCGAGCCCGGACCTGTGCTCGGCACCTCCTCCGAGCCTTACGGCCTTCTTCTCGTATTTACGGAACCCCGGCGTCGTCTTCCTCGTGCCGCAGACCAAGATGTCCGGGTCTTTTTCCCTGAGCAGCTCTACCGCCTCGGAAGTGGCGGTCGCGATGCCGCTCATCCTCATCATGAAGTTGAGCGCCGTGCGTTCGGCGGTAAGGAGCCCTCTGACGGGGCCGCTCACCGAGATGACCCTGGTACCGGCCTTCACGCGGGAACCGTCCTTTACGAGGGCAGTAGCATCAGCTCCCGCCATCGAGAATATGTCGCACGCCTCTTCGAGCCCTGCGACGACCGCATCCTGCTCGCATACAATGGACGCTCTGCCGTTCACGTCGGGCACCAGGTCTGCCGTCGCATCCCCTCTCCCGACGTCCTCTTTCAAAAAACTTTCAAGGCTCGACATTCTCACACTTCCATTTCGAACTCTTGTCCCAGTTCGGGCAGTATCACATTATAGTCCTGCAGGTCGGGCAGGAACAGCTCCCTGACCTCGGAGTGCATGAAGATGACGTTCTTGGGGTCGCACTTCTGGATGAAATCCACGATTTCGCTGTGGTCCGCATGGGCGGAGAAGTCGTACCTCTGTACTTCGCATTCGATCTTGTACGATTCGCCGTCGATGACCATGCTGCCCTGCTCGAGGAGCATCCTTCCGTTCGTATCCTCGGCCTGGTATCCGACGATGAGGATCGCGCTTTTCGGATCGTTCTTTACGCTGTTCACGTATCCGAGGACGGGTCCGCCGTCCAGCATCCCGCCGGTGGTTACAATGACCTGCCCTCTAGATGCGTTGCGTCTCATATTGGAGTTCTTGACGGTGTTGAAGTTCCTCTTCGCAGCCTTTAGCTTCTTGGGGTCCCGCAGGTACTCCGGATAGTCCAGGAACATGCGGGTGACAGAGCGGCCCATGCCGTCGACCCACATCTCGTATTTGAGGTCCTTGAGCAGAAGCATGATCTCCTGGGTCCTCCCGATGGCGAAGCAGGGTATGATGCATTTACCTCCCCTTTCGACGACCTCGCGCACCTTGTTCAGGAACCGGACCTCGGTCTCGCTCCTGGGGGGGTGGTTGCGTCCGCCGTAGGTGCCCTCGATGAACAGGGTCTCGCAGTCCACCGGCTTAGCCCCCGACACCAATCTCTGGTCCGCGGTGTGTATGTCTCCGCTGTAGAGCGTGGTCGTGTCGCCTTCAAAAAGGAACATGGATGCGCCCGGGATATGTCCTGCCGAGTACAACGTCACGTCGGTCCTGCCGATCTCGATGGTATCTCCGAACGTCAGCGGAACCACGTTCCTCATGGTGCGGTCGACGTCGTTCGCAGTATACGGCTGAGGATAGTTCTCGGCCTTGGCGATCTTCAGAGAGTCGTTCATGAGTAGCTCTCCGACCTCTGCCGTAACGGGCGTGGTGAAAAGCTCGCAGTTCTGCCTGCCGCAGACGACCGGGACCATGCCGCAGTGGTCCAGGTGGGCATGGGTCAGGAACACATGGTCGACATGGGGTGCCTGCATAGGATATTCAGGCGGCTTCGAAGGGCTCATGCCGTATTCGATCAGGATTGTTTTCTTAGGGCCTTCCATTGTGAGTCCCATGCGGCCGACTATATCTGCACCGCCCAAGAATTGATATTTTACTTTCATTGCTATTCTCCTTGTTATTTTGCCATAGGCTGTGAAAAGGAGGGGCTTAGGCCTCTCCTTCGACTTTGAAACAGATCGGGCATTGCCCGTCTTAAACTGGCTATCCTATTGCTGTATATTTAGTTTCCTTATGTTCCCTACGATGGGTCCCATAGGCACGAAAATCGAATGTGCCACAAGTTAAAATATTGGACAATGCGTAACGTCATTCATGGGATACACTCGAAGCAGCGCCAGCTATTACGGGTTCTTCGGAATCCTTGCGGTAACGGTTTACGCGGTCACTTTTTTAGCGGCATCGGACTACATCGGTACATGGACGGCGGGGGTCAGTCACACATCCGAGCTTTTGGCTGAAGACATATACAGGGCAGGCCTTGTGTCGGCAGGGGCACTGGGTGCGATATTCGGACTGGGGTTCGCTTCACGCCGTCGGGGGCCCGCCGACCTGGCCGGTTGCGTGCTGTCAGTGTTCGCGGGTATCATGCTTGCGGCCATCGGGCTAGAGGGCACCGGCGCCGGAGAGGATTTCTTCCCGGTCTTCGCTTCCATGATGGTCCTGGCGGCCCTGTCGGACGCGGTCGGCAGAGCGGCGGTAAGGGATCATCTCCCGTCGGCGACCTCTGCAGTCCTGGCACTGCTCATGGCCTCTGCCTATCATTACGGAATCCTCCATGGGCTGGGATTCATAACGGCATCGGCGGTCTGGGTGTTGTCGGCCTCGATCTTCATGGCATATGGCCACGGACGGGATGTCCGCGATGCCGAGGGCACGGACGAAGGCGGCGGTAAGGGAGACGGAATGCAGGAGGAACGCGTTGCGTCGTCCGGTCCGGTCTTCGGAGAGGTCACACCGTCATCGACCGCATTCGAAGTTCAGGAAGGTGTCACGGAGGCCTCGGCCCACATGCCCGAAGGCCCTTCGGAAGAGCCCTGTCAAAAAACATCCCCCGTCGGGCATGGGGACGTAATGCGGGACGCGGGAACAAAATTCCTGGCGGAGATCCCCGACCCGCGCGACATCTACACCGACAACTCGCCCGAAGCCCTGGTGAGGAGGGCGGCCTTCAACAAGGGGCTCAGATACAGGAGGAATTACGGAGGGCACGGGATCCAGGTCGCTTTCGTGGCGCACAGGGTGGCCGTTTTCGTCCAGCCGCAAGACTATGACGATTCCGTCGACGATGCGCTCAGGTCCGAGGGATGGACGGTCCTCAGGTACAGCGAGGAAAGCATCACAGACGGCTCGGTTCAGGGCGAGGAGATACTGGCCACCGTCAGACAGGCCGAAAAACAGAGAGCCAGGCAAAAAGGAAAATCGGCGAGCTGACAAGTGGTCACCAGCGCCTTAATACCCAAACTTATTAAATGCAGAAGGGATAGGGGGAGCCGGGATGCAAACTACACGTAATGTTCCGTCAGCCAAGAAAATTGGCGGCGCAGGCGGCAACGCACCATATAGCGTAGCCAGAGCTGTAGCGGGCGGTTTCGCTCTGGCGGCCGTGCTTTGGTGGATCCCTTTCATCGGCCCTGCGATAGCCGGCTATTACGCCGGGCGCAGATCGGGCTCGTTCGTCAAGGGGGCCATCTCATCTTCGATAGGAGGGGGCAGCCTAATGCTGGCCGTAATGGCCGCTTCTTATTACCTTCTCGGCCCCGCGGGGTTTCCGGACACGGCTGTGGATGCGGCAGCCGGCACGCTGACAGGAATATACTCGAGGGCCGGGATTTATCTTGAATACTTCTTCAACCCGGGTACCGCAGACCTTTCCCTGACGCCCCTGGGCATCATGGCGGCCTTCGGTTGCATAGGGGGATCTCTTTCCGGGCTATACCGTCGCGAAGCGGCTTCGCTTATCGCTTCCGGCGCGGTCTATTCGGCGATCAGGCCTCTGGCAAGGTCTGTGGAGCTTTACGAAAAGGGAAAGGAGCTGGGGTTCGAGTCCTACAACGACTGCGGGCCCGTAAGAGATTCGGCGGTCAGCGCCGGACAGGATGCCAAGCAGCGCACCTCAACAGCGTCCATGAAGAAGAAGCCGGTAACTACGACCATCCAGGCCGTTACGACGACCGTGGGCGAGGGAGCAACGCCCACATCCTCGTCCTCCGAAAAGAGCCAGAGTCCTTTTTCGGACATCCTGAGGCGCTCCGAGGTCCGTAACAACGGCAAAGAAGGCGTCCAGAAGAAATGAGAAAAAACTCCGCCCGTGCGCGTGATAACTTATTAATATCGTCATCCAATGGGGATACCAGTGATAGCTTGTTTTGTTCTCAGTGCGGATCTTTGATGTTCCCCAACGGCGGGAAGTACGTCTGCAGTTCTTGCGGCGAAGAAAAGGAAATCGGAGCGTCGCATGTGATCGTCACCGGTTCCAATGATAAAGAAATGACCGTGATAAAGGAGGATGTGGCGACACTTCCGAAGACCCGCATCGCGTGCCCCCTCTGCGCCCATACGGAGGCATACTTTGTCATCAGGCAGACCCGTGCCGCCGATGAACCCGAAACCAGGATCTACCGCTGTTGCAAGTGCAACCACTCCTGGAGAGAATATTGAGCAAGCCAGAAGGTGAAACAATGTTCAAGGCAGAGATAAAGTCCGACACGATGAAGGGGCTCGTCAATATCGTTTCCACGCTCATTGACGAGGTCAAATTCAACGTGGACTCCGAGGGAATGAGCCTGAAGGCCGTCGACCCCGCCCATGTCGCAATGATTGAGTTGCGCATAGATGCGGGCGCGTTCGAATCGTACGCGGCCGACGAGACAGAGATCGGACTCGACCTCGACAAGGTGAAGAGCGTGCTGAAACTGGCATCGTCAGGCGACATCATAACGATCGAGCAGGACGACGACCACGGCAAACTGGTGTTCAAGGTCGGGAACATAACCCGTCGCATGCATCTGGTGGACACTTCGGGGATGAACGACCCAAAGGTCCCGCAGCTCTCCCTCTCTGCCAAAGTGAGGATCGCAGTGGACGAGCTTCAGCAGGGCATCCGAGCATCCGAGACAATATCCGACCACATAGCCCTGACGGCCAGCCCCGAAGGGTTCGAACTTTCCTGCGAAGGCGACACGGATTCCGCAAGCCTCGTAGTACCGAAAGAGAAGCTTGAAAGGCTAGAGGCAGAAGGCACATATTGCAGCCTCTTCCCCCTCGATTACTTCGCCAACCTTGTCAAGGCGATCCCCGCAGGCACGGTCGTGAACATCGAGCTCGACAAAGACTACCCCTTGAACATAAGGTTCGAGATCGCGGAAGGAAAAGGCAGAGTGGATTACCTCCTGGCTCCGAGGATAGAGAGTGATTGATCCGGTGATACGGTTGGCAAAAAGCGAAACGGAGCTTAAGGAGATCGCAAACAGGCTCAGGCACCATGTCATAGAGATGACCTCGGAGGCCGGATCGGGACATCCCGGAGGCTCCCTGTCCTCCGCCGACCTTATGGCCGTGCTGTATTTCAGGGTCATGAACCACCGCCCCTCCGACCCCTCATGGGACGGACGGGACAGGTTCATTCTTTCCAAAGGGCATGTCGCGCCCATTCTCTACGCGTCGCTGGCCGAGTCCGGGTACTTCCCGGTCGGGGAGCTTATTACCCTCAGAAAAATGAACAGCAGATTGCAGGGCCACCCGGTCCGCGGGAAGCTGCCCGGCGTAGAGATGTCCACAGGGTCCCTCGGGCAGGGCCTCAGCATGGCCTGCGGATTTGCGATGGCCGCTAAGATGGACGGCAAGAAGCACAGGGTTTATTGTCTTGTAGGAGACGGCGAGCTACAGAGCGGCATGAACTGGGAGGCAGCGATGTTCGCGTCCCAATACAAACTCAACAATCTGGTCGCGTTCGTTGACCGCAACCGTCTCCAGATATCCGGATGCACCGAGGACGTGATGGGCCTGGAGCCCCTCCAACGCAAATGGGAGGCCTTCGGGTGGAGGGCCATCACCGTAGACGGCCACAATATCGCAAATCTGATCGAAGCCTGCACATGGGCCAAGAGGGCCCGGACCAGGCCTACGGTCATAATAATGAATACCGTGAAAGGCAAAGGCGTCTCGTTCATGGAGAACAACGTTGCATTCCACGGCAAGAGCTGCAATGCCGATGAAAAAGTCTGCGCAGAGAACGAACTAGAGGAAGCGATGAGGTCCTGCAGATGAGCCAGATGTTAGCGCAGCGCGACTATTTCGGAAAGGCCCTGAGGGACCTTGCAAAACGGGAAGATATCGTCGTATTGGATGCGGACCTCGCCGGCTCCACCAAAACATCGGAATTCAAAAAGGTCTGCCCCGAACGATTTGTGGAGATCGGTATAGCCGAGCAGAACATGATCGGCATATCCTCCGGCCTCGCAGCAGAAGGGAAGACCGTTTTCGCAACCACTTTCGGCGTTTTCGCAACGGGAAGATGCTGGGAGCAGGTCAGACTTTGCGTGGCATATCCTGAGCTCAACGTCAAGATCGTCGCTACCCACTGCGGGATCAGCGTTGGCGAGGACGGAGCGACCCACCAGGCGCTGGAGGACATATCGCTCATGCGCACAATGCCCAACATGACCGTCATATCTCCAGCAGATGCTTACGAGACTTACGCGGCCACGATCGCAATAGCCGACCACGAAGGCCCGGTCTACATGAGGATGGGACGTTCGCCCGTCCCCACAGTCAGCGAAGAGGGCGAGAAATTCATAATGGGCCAGGCCAAAGTGCTCCGGGAAGGAAAGGATGTCACACTTTTCGGAACAGGGCAGATGGTGTTCAACTGCATAGAGGCCGCGGAGGAATTGGAAAAAGAGGGCGTGTCTGCGGAAGTTGTCAACGTTTCGACGATAAAGCCCCTCGACAGGGACACTGTCCTAGCATCGGTCTCCAAGACCGGATGCGCCGTCACCGCAGAGGAGCACAGCATCATCGGCGGCCTCGGTTCCGCCATATCGGAGCTGCTGTCGGAAGAGCTGCCTTCACCTGTCTTCAGGATAGGTACCGGGGACATCTTCGGCGAGTCAGGGTCACCGGCCGAGCTGTTCGTGAAATACGGGCTCACATCGGGCGATATAGGTAAAGCCGCCCGGAAAGCAATGAAGAAGAGATGACGACATGAAGATATTCATAGACACCGCAAATCTGGAAATGATAAAAGAGATCAACAGCTGGGGCATCCTCGACGGGGTCACCACGAATCCCAGCCTCATCGCGAAGGAAGGCACTGACGTGAGGACGAGGGTCAGAGAGATCGCGAAGATAGTCGACGGCCCCATATCCGCAGAGGCCATGTCCCCTAAATGGGAGGACATGGTCGAAGAAGGGAGGGAGCTTTCCAAGATACATGAGAACATCAACGTGAAACTCCCCATGTGCATCGACTCCCTAAAAGCAACCAAGGTCCTTTCTTCCGAGGGCATCGATGTCAACATGACGCTGATATTCTCGCCCCAACAGGCGCTCATGGCCGCTAAGGCCGGAGCGAAATACGTATCTCCGTTCATCGGCCGTCTGGACGATATCGGGATGTACGGCACCGACCTCCTCGACCAGATATGCGGCGTTTTCGGCAACTACAACTACGACACCGAGGTCATCGCGGCCAGCATAAGGAGCCCCGTCCACGTTCTGGACGCAGCGCTTGCCGGATGCGACATCGCGACGATTCCCTACGACATCCTTCTGAAGATGGTCGCTCACCCGAAGACGGACGAAGGCATCGCCAAGTTCATCTCCGATTACGAGAAGACCAAGAAGAAGTGACCATGCGAGATGCCGTCGTAATCGGCGGCGGACCGGCGGGCAGCAAGGCCGCAGAGCTGCTGGCCAGGGACCGCGACGTGCTCGTTCTGGAGGAGCACCGCGAGTCCGGTCTGCCCGTCGAATGCGCTGGACTGGTGACCGACGACGTCTTGGCTCTTTCCGGGGTGCGCCCCGATATCCTGAACAGGCTGTACGGCGCCAATGTCTTTTTTCCGGGAGGAGGCACGATATCCGTGAGGTCCTCGTGGCCGAAGGCCAATGTGATAGACCGTGCAGACCTGGACCGCAGGATGGCATGGAGGGCGACGGACGCCGGGGCCGAGTACAGATACGGCGACCGCTACGCCGGCCACACGGTCTCCGGCAACGTCAAGGTCCGTTCGACGGGAGGCGAGACGGAATGTTCTCTCCTCATAGGGGCCGACGGGCACTCGTCTAAGACGGCGATTTCGCTGGGCGCCGACAACGGCCCCAGGGAATACGTCCGCGGGTTCCAGATGGACCTTTGTAAGAGGTGCGAAGAGCAGGACATGATAAACATCAGGCTGGGATCGGAGGTTGCCCCCGGGTTCTTCTCGTGGGAGATCCCGTTCGGAGACAACGTCCGCGTCGGTCTGTGTACTTCATGGCCTGCCGGGCCTCCCGCAGTATACATGAAGGCGCTTTTGAAGAAGGCCGGCCTGGAAGACGCCGAGGTCATCAGGAAGTATTCGGGAAAGATACCTCTGGGAGGCCGGCCGAAGACATATGGGGAGCGCATAATGCTCATAGGGGATGCCGCAGGCCAGGTCAAGCCGGTATCGGGAGGGGGGCTCTTTCCTGCTCTCAAGTCCGCGGACGCGTTGAAGGAGACCGCGGAGTCATCATTCATATCGGGAGATTTCTCTGAGAAGGCGCTGTCCGCATACGAGAAAAAGTGGAAGGCTGCGGCAGGCAGGGAGATGCGGAACGGGTACAGGCTCAGGAACGCATATCTGAAACTGAGGGATATCGACCTGGACAGAGCATTTTCCATCGCTTCGCGCGAGTCGGTGCGGAGCGTCCTGGACGAAATAAACCTCGACAGACCCAGCTCGGTGGTCTCCTGCATGAGGAAAAGGGACCTCGCGAGTCTCATGCCGATATTGATGAGGGCTTTACTGTGAAAAAGGTCATCGCCGCGATGGTTCCCGAGGATTCCGCATACTCGGTAATCCCCGAGCTTGTTTCCAGAGGGATCGCGGACAGGACAGCCAAGATTTCCAGGAAAGGAGGATACAAGCTCGTCCCTATAGTCGACGAAAGGGTGGAGGAGGCAAGGGAAAGGTTCCAGCTCTGCGAGACGATGGCGCACTCGATCGAGAGGATGAAGCCCCAGGAAAGGATAATCCTGGGTCTGGCCCATCTCCCGGACAGCGTCAGGGCGGCCCTCCCTTCGAAATGGGAGTTCGTCGGCGATGTCGCGGTGATCAGGCTGCCTGAAGCATGCGAGGATTACAAAGAGGACATCGGGAAGGTGTACGCCGGCGTTCTCGGCGTGAAGACCGTATGTGCCGATGTATCCGGGATATCCGGCGAATTCAGAAGACCCAGCACCGAGATAATCTATGGCACGGAGCCCGAGTCGGTCAGGCTGGAGAACGGGATTCTTTACGATTTCGACGTCACCCGTGTCATGTTCGCCTCGGGGAACACGGACGAGAGGATGAGGATGCGGAGCACGGACTGCAGCGGCGAAACGGTAGTAGATATGTTCGCGGGCATAGGGTACTTCACACTTCCGATAGCAAAATTCTCAGGTGCCAGGAAGGTTTTCGCATGTGAAAAGAATCCTGAGTCCTACGGCTTTCTTCTTAAGAATATCAGACTGAACGGCGTCGTGGGGAAAGTGATTCCCATGCTTGGAGACAATCGCAGCATCCCAGGTTCCCGGTTCGCGGACAGGATTCTGATGGGATACGTTCAAACAACCGCAAGTTTCCTTCCGAAAGCAATATCTATGATACGTCCGGGCGGCATAATCCATTATCACGACACATTCCCGGCAGGGGAGCAGGAACAAAGGATAAACGAAATCTTCTCAGAATCATGCGACGGATTCGAGGTGCTGGGTATACGCGAGGTCAAGTCCTTC
>Ga0265294_10000571_pt1 | contig 49129 bp, 49 predicted proteins | sample MunlanPumphouse3_FD_192504 | JGI IMG/M metagenome (GOLD analysis project Ga0265294, IMG submission 192504) | Groundwater microbial communities from a municipal landfill in Southern Ontario, Canada - Pumphouse #3 | ecosystem: Environmental > Aquatic > Deep subsurface > Groundwater | place...
CCAGAGAAAGATCGGGTGTTTTATGGTGTTAACTTCCAGCTCGGTTGGGCGAAAGTTCTGTACCAAGTGGAAGTAGGTGAAAAACAACAACAAAAAGTAGAAGCTCAATTGAGTTTCTAAGGAGTATAAAAATGACAAAAAAAATTATTATTGTCGTTGTCGTCGCTGTTTTCTTGTTATTGTGGTTTAAAAGTTGTCACAACATAACAAGGAAGCCAACTACCAATAATTTAGTAATTCAGGTTCTTGAAGGACTTGGATTGTTGAATGAGAAAGTTGACCAATTGGCTGCTGACGTCGACATGCTCAAGGTTGATGTTCGCGAGTTGAAAAACCGGAAAGGTCCGAAAACAATTTATCGGACAAAAACGGTGGTTGTGCAGCAACCAGCCAGTCAGATAGTTGAGCCGTATTATTCACAACCTCAGCCATCTACACCGGCAGTATCTCAACCAATAGTTCAAGTTCGTCAAGTTTCAGAACCAGAATTTGGGACTATTGTTCCTGGGGCAACTCCTGGACCACAGGACTTAGAGTTCTGTATCGATTTGGAGCCAAATAAATCCACTGATAGCACCAAAAAATTTCTTTTTTGGGAGCTGGTCAATGGATTAGGATATAGCATCTCCAATGTTGTTCCTAATTTCACCGGAAAGTCAGCCAATATGAAGCTGTCACCCGGTGGTTCTGCGGATGGTATTTCTTTCGATGGAGAGATGCTCAGAATGAGTGTTGTCTCCTTTGGCAATTGGTACGCCCAGATTATGGGCACACCGATGCCGTCGGATTTCCGTCCGGCCCTCCGCTCCAATAAGAGCGGTTGGAATAACCGATTAATGACTAGGAGCGGTGACTATTTCGTCTACCGCTTCTGAAAAATACAACAACTTCAACTGAGGGAGGATGGCCTGGAAACCATTCTCCCTCTCTTTATTTGGAGGAGGAATCATGAAGAAGATTTTTTTGGTGGTCATTGTGACCATAATTTCGGTTGCCGGACTGTCAGCCATCGGATCAGCCATTTATTGGACTCAACCAACTATTAATGAGGTTGAGGCGACAATAATCGCTCGGCATGATCTGGCTATTGTAGATGTAGAAAATTTGTTTAATAACCCGGAAAATCTTCGGGTGATTAAACAGATTAATCCCCAGTGTCGGGTATTGGCCTACGTCAACTTTTTTGAAGTTTGGCAGAGCCCAATCCCGCCGCACCGTCCTTTTGGAACCAGGCTGACTCAGACCATCACTAGCCAATTCTCGGATTGGTTATTGGTCAGACCTGATGGTCAGCCGGTTAGCTTTTGGCCGGGGATGCAACCACTCAATTTGAGCAGCCTGTGTCCAGTTGTTCAGGACTATACCTATAGTCGATACATTCAAGAAATTCTCTTAGAGAATGTTCTAAATGATCGGGTTTGGGATGGAATATTCCTGGACAATTTGTGGAACAGGATATCTTGGTTTGGGTCTTTAGACTTGGATCGTGATGGTCAAGAAGAAGATTCCAGAACCATTGATTATCAGTGGTATCGCGGAGTGTCTCAATTTTTGAATGGCATCCGCCAAGCCAAGGGTCAGTACTTTCAGATTTGGGGTAACCATTTATCCCTCTTTTGGAGCGGTACTGTTAATGGTCGGTTTTTGGAAGACTTCCCCACCCAGGATTGGTCCTGGGAAGAGGCCATGGCCATTTCTGAACAACTACCTGCGGTTGTTTTTCAGGGTAAGGGCCAAAACATAGATTTGGCGTTCAATAGCAGTTTGTTGTTGGACAATGCCTATTTTTGTTTCGGTCAGAACATGGCCGTGCCTGATTCTATGCTGACTAAGCTGAACGGTTTGAAAAAACTAGCAGCTAGCCAGCGCAGTCAGATGACATATAACGCCGCTACCTATACTTATCAGCGGCAATTAGGAGGCGAGGTGATTCAGGTTCAACTGAATCGTCAAACTTCCGACTAACTGACCTGTCAGTTCCATTAAGCTTTTAAGCTAGTGGGACTGGCAGGTTTTTTCTTGGCTAAAGCTTGACTTTATCTATATTTTATGGCATTTTAGAGCTATGATCAAACAGACAAATAATTTAGTCACTAAACCAGATTTTCGTCGCCAGCGAGTCAGTATAGGCCAATGGTTAGTTATGATTGGTTTATTTTTAACTGCTTTTTCCTTGCCGTTGCTGGATTGGCGTTTTTTTATTCAGGGGTTGGAATTTAATATTAGTGATTTTTTAATTTTGTCGACAGCAGTCATTTATTTTATTGATCGTTTACTTAGTTATTTAAGAGGTCAATCGACCAAGGCTTGGCGCTGGCCATTGGGTTGGCCGATAGCTATTTTTTTAATAATTATTCTATTGAGTTCAGCCTTTAGTCCTTGGCCATTACCGGCTCTTAAATATTCACTACGGGTTATTGTGTTTGCTTATATTTTTTATTTAGCACTACCTTTTAATGCCTTAGATTCTTGGCAAAAGTGGCGTTGGCCACTGGCTGGTGTAATTATAGCTGGTGGTTATAGCTCGATTATCGGTTTATTGTCTTTAAAGTGGCAGGACTTAAATGATGCTTTTTTTAGAGTTCAGCCGATGGCTATTTTTGGTCGTTGGTGGATGGGTAGTAATCATAACCTTTTAGCGGAATTTTTGGTTATTAGTAATTTTTTCTTAATTGCTTGGGGACGACTTAATAAAGATAAATATCAATATTATCGAATCCTAGACATTCTTTTTATTATTTCATCAATCACTGCCCTATTAACTTTTTCTCGAGCTGCTTGGATTGTTATAGCCGTTCAATTAATTATTTGGTGGGCGTCTCTTGATAGTCGCCGTAATCAGACTAATTGGCTTATTGCTTTGTTTTTATTAATTGTTTTAGCTTTTCCTTTGTGGTGGAAAATGGATAGTCTGCAAACGGCTAATTATAGTTCAACTGAGAATCGTGTTTTATTAACTGATATTGCCTGGAAAGGTTTAAAGCAAAAACCGATTTTGGGTTGGGGCAGTGGTCAGTTTTTGCAGTTAGTTGATGATAATTTGCGTTTTCGGGCCAAATATGGCGATCCAATAGATTCACACGGGGTATTGCAAAAAGTCGCTGCAGAAAATGGCAGTCTTGGTCTAATGGCGTTATTGGTGTTATTTATTAGCTTGCTATTGATTTGGTGGCGAGCCTGGTTAAGTAACCCCAAGTCGCGGCCATGGTTGACGCCTTTGATTTTAGGAGCTGCTGGTGGTTTATTTTTTCAATTATTTAATACCTCGTATTATAAGGGTAAGGTTTGGCTACCGGTGGCGATTAGTTTAGCAGCTATCCGATTATTAGCTTATGAAAAGAAAAAATAATAATCAGCCGATAAAAATAGTTTGCTTGACTCCGCGTTTATTTGTCGGTGGAGCTGAGCGTCTGATGATTGATATTTTTAGTCGTCTAGATCGTCAACGTTTTCAGCCACTGTGGTGTTGTTTAGAGGCTGATTCCGATGAGTTAGTTAATTGGCGAGCTGAATTAGAAAAAAATGATATTGCAGTTACTATTTTAACTAATAAGCAACGACCTAATAATAAAATAGGTCGTCTTTGGCGGCTGATTGCGATAGGTTGGCGATTATGGCGATATTTACGGAAGACTCAACCAGATATTGTTCAGACTCAATTATTTGCTGATATTTATCGGCCGATTGCTAAATTAGCCGGTGTGCCGACCGTTATTGGTGTAGAGCATAACCTAGATTATGATGAACCAGCTTGGACTAGATGGGCTAAATTAATTGGTCGTTGGTCAATTACTGGTATTATTGCTGTTTCTTGGGCTGTTAAACAAGACATTGTTCGTCGTTATCGTTATTCATCTGATAAAGTTGAAGTGATTTATAATGGGATTGATTGGGATAAGTTTTTTAAGCCAATTATTGGGTCTAATTTGTCCAATCCAGTTCAGTCAACTTGGCGGTTGGGGGCAATCGGTCGTTTAACTGAACAAAAAGGTTTTGATATTTTAATTAAGGCTTTAGCTAAGTTACCTCAAGATATTAGCTGGCAGTGTTCAATTGCTGGAACTGGCCCTCAGGCTGATTATTTAAATAGTTTGATTATCAAATTTGGTTTGAGTGACAAAATAAAATTAATTGGTCTGCAAGCTGATGTGCCAAGGTTTTTAAATAGTTTAGATTGGTTAATTGTTCCATCACGCTGGGAGGGATTGGGTTTAGTTATTTTGGAAGCTGGAGCGGCTGGCGTGCCAGTGTTAGCTAGTCAAGCTGATGGCATTAAAGAGATAATTAGTCACAAACACAGTGGTTATTTAATACTCCCTGGAGGGGTTGATGAATTAGCTGATGGTCTAGTTGATGTTTTAACTAAGATTAATCAGTCGGATCATTTAGTTTGGGCACAGAATTTACAAAAAAAGGTTGAAAAAAATTTTTCTATTATAATGGTAGTTAAGCAATATCAAAATTATTATGAAAGATTTAGACAATAAAAAGATTAAAATTGTTTATTTATTGCCGCAGCTTTTTGGTGGTGGAGCGGAACGGTTAGTGGTTGATTTGGCAATTAATTTACCCAAAGATCAATATATAGTTACAATAGTTTGTTTAAAAAGTTCGTCAACACCAATTTGGCAAGACGAATTGATATCGGCTGGTATTAAATTGGTTCAACTTAATAAAAAAATTAAATTAGATCCAACTTGTTTATGGCGTTTGGTAGCTTGGTTGAAAAATAATCGACCAGATATTTTGCATACTCATTTATTTGGTGCTGATTTTTATGGTCGTTTGGCTGGTCGCCTAGTTGGTATTTCTCATATTATTAGTACTGAGCATAATATTAATTTTTCCGAAGGCTGGCTTAAGCGTCAATTTAAAACTATGACTGCCCCGTTAGCTGAGCGGGTGGTGGCTGTTTCTCAGACTGTTTTAGAGTATGCTCAAAAATATGAAGGAGTTTCCAAGAAGCAAGGTCAAGTAATTTATAATGGTGTGCCATTAGATAAATTTATTAATTATCAGACAACTAATAATTCAGTTCAAGATACTAAACAGTTGATAATGGTTGGTTCTATGGGGCGATTAAATAAACAGAAAAACTGGTCGGTGGTAATTGCCGCTGCCCAGTATTTACCCGATGATATTATTGTTAATATTGCTGGAATTGGACCACAAAAAAAGCGTTTGCAGCAGATGATTGATAATCTAGGAGTAGCTAAGCGAGTTAAATTGATTGGTTGGCAGTCCAACACGGTTGAGTTTTTGAAAAAACTGGATATCTTTGTTCTACCGTCTTTTTGGGAAGGTTTACCGGTTTGCTTATTGGAGGCTGGAGCTAGTAGTTTGCCAGTTATTGTTTCTGATATTGCTAGTAATCAGGAAGTAATTATTGATCAAGAAACTGGCTTATTATTTGATCCGAACAATTCTCAAGAATTAGCTGATAAGATTATTTTGTTAGCTAGACAGCCGCAATTAGCTAAACAATTAGCCGGTCAGCTTAATTGTTTAGTGAAACAAAAATTTAGTTTTGCCCAGATGCTAGAAAATTATCAGCAACTTTATTGTCAACTTGTTAATTAATTGGTTATGAAAATAATTCAAATCAATAAGTTTAATTATTTACGAGGCGGTGCTGAAAAGTATTTTTTGGAGTTATCCGAACGACTGACACAAAATGGTCATCAGGTGGCTAAATTTTGTATGACCGATCGGCGCAATCTAGCTGATACCTGGTCGGGCTATTGGTTGAGTCAAATTGATTTTGAACAGCCCGGTCTGCCAGATAAACTAAAGGCTCCTGGCCGAATTATTTATAGTCGGGCTGCTAAAAAAGGGTTGGCTAAATTAATTAAAGATTTTCAGCCAGATATTATTCATGCTCATAATATCTATCATCAATTATCGCCTTCGGTTTTAGATGCTGCTCGTCAGGCCAAAGTACCGGTAATAATGACTCTTCATGATTATAAATTAATTTGTCCTAATTATAAGCTACTTAATCATGGTCGGGTCTGCGAAAAATGTTTTGATGGTAATTTTTGGCATTGTTTTCAGGAAAAATGTTTTAAAGATTCAAGGTCGCAGAGTTTTTTAGCTAGTCTAGAGGCAGTTTTGCATAAATATTGGCAAACTTATCAACGGGGAGTTAAATTGTTTATTGCGCCCAGTCAATTTATGGCTGATAAATGTCAGTCTGCCGGCTGGCCTCGGAACCGTTTTTATGTTTTAATTAATCCGGTGCCAGAATTACCAGTTGGTCAGCGTCAAACACAGGGTTATTTTTTGTATGCTGGTAGATTGTCCAGCGAAAAAGGAGTTGATGTCTTATTGCGAGCCTTAGAAAACAGTGATTATAAGTTAAAGATTGCTGGTCGAGGACCGGAAGAGGCTAGGTTACGACAATTAGTTAAAGATTTAAAATTATCTGACCAAGTTGATTTTTTAGGTCAGCAAGGTCATGAACAATTGGCTAGATTATTAGACGGGGCGATTGCTCTTGTGGTGCCATCAGTTTGGTATGAAAATATGCCACTTAATATTTTGGAAGCTCTCGGACGAGGTTGTCCGGTAGTAGCTAGTCGAATTGGTGGAATACCTGAAATAATTAATCATCAGATTAATGGTTGGTTAGTCGAGCCGGGTAGTAGCAATTCTTGGGCAATGGCTTTAAAACAAGTTATTCAAGCCGATCAATTAAAGCTTAGTCAACAGGCTCAACAATCAGTAGAAAAATATAATTGGAATCAGCATTTTTCAGCGATAGAGAAGATTTATCAGCGAATTGTACAAGAGCATAATCATGATTAAACATTATTTAATAATTTTTTGCGGTTGTTTATTGTTTAGCTTAGCGATTAATTCGGCTCAAGCTAGTTTGAATTTGTCGACTGATTATCCACGACTAGCTAATTATTATTTAAGATATTACGGCCATGTTCAACCGACTGAGCTAACTAGTTTGCATCGCTGGGATTTATTGATTTTGCCTAATGATTATCAATGGGCTTTTCCTAATTTTTTTGATCAATATAAACAAACCAATCCTAATGGTCGAGTTTTAGCCTATGTTTATCCAGCTATGGCTATGTCTAGTAATTTGAATAGTTTATTTCGGCAAGTTGATGAACAAGATTTATGGTTAAAAAATGGTCAGGGCGAAAAGCTGGAGATTTGGCCTAATCTTTTTGCAGTTAATATTAATAGGCCAGCCTGGACAACGCTTAATTTAAATTTTTGGCAAAATGATTTAGATCATCGAAAATGGGATGGTTTAATGTTTGACACAGTAGAAGAAAGTTTAAATCGGTTTAATCAAAAAGGAATAGATTTAGATGGAGATTATCGGGTAGATTCTTTAGCTAGTTTAGATGCTAATTGGCAGAAGGGCTTAGCTGGATTATTTAAGACGGCTCGCCAATGCTGGGGTGATAATAAATTTATTGTGATTAATGGTAGTTCATTACCAGTTTATCAGTCTAATATTAATGGTCGGATGTTTGAAACTTTTCCAGCTCATTGGGAAGGGAATGGTACTTGGTCGGCTTCAATGGAGCAATATTTAAATCAATTGCCTAAACAAAATTATTCACCTCAACTTTATATTATTAATGGTAATACCAATAATACTGGTCGAAAAACTGATTATCAAAAAATGCGCTTTGGATTGGCTAGTACTTTGCTAGGTGATGGTTATTTTTCTTTTGATCATGGCGATCAAGCCCATGAACAAATTTGGTGGTATGATGAATATTCGGTCAAGCTAGGTCAACCAACTTCTGGACCTTATAATTTGTTGTCGCCTAATAATAATAAAGTTCAGCCAGGTTTATGGCGTCGTGACTTTGAAAAGGGCGTAGCCATAGTCAATTCAACTAATCGGCGACAGATATATTCTTTAAATAAAGAAGAATTGGAGAAAATTAGGGGTAGCCAGGATCCCTTAGTTAATAATGGTCAACGAATTAATTATTTGGCGGTTGAGCCAAATGATGGCCTGATTTTATTGAAAAGAGATTTGAATATTATTGATCAGACTTTTTATAATGGTGGTTTTGTTCGAGTTTTTGATCAGCGAGGTCAAAGTCAACGTAATGGTTTTTTTGCTTATCAAGCTAATTTGGCTGGTGGTGATCAAGTTATTTTGACTGATATTGATAATGATAAAAGATTAGAACAAATAATTAATCGTCGTAATGAGGTGATGGTTACTCGACGAGGTCAAATTATTTATAAATGGCAACCATTTGGTAGATTATATTTAGAACGACCCAGTTTAGCAATTTATAGGCCAGCTAATAAACAATCAGAGATAATTATTGGTGCTGGTAAAAACACTAAGCCGGTGGTTCGTTTTTATAATTATCAGGGTCGTTTATTAAAACCAGAGTGGTTAGTTTTTGATGATAAATTTCGTGGCGGTGTTAATGTCTCGGCTGGTCGATTAAACAGTCAAGAAATGGCGATAGCGGTAACACCGCAAGGCGGCATGCAACCGTTGATTAAACTTTATTCGCCTGATGGTCGATTATTGACACCAGCTTGGTTAGCTTTTGATAAAAATTTTCGGGGAGGAGTTAGTGTTGCTATTGGAGATATTAGTGGTGATGGTCAAGCAGAAATTGTGGCGGTGGCTAGTTCCGGTGGTGGTCCGCAAGTTCGAATTTTTAATCGTTATGGCAAATTACTGGGCCAGTTTCAAGCTTTTGGCGAAGAGGTAAAATCAGGTTATCAGGTAATGATTAATGACTTGGATGGTGATGGTCGTGGTGAAATTTTGGTCAGCCAAATTAATTAGTGGTATAATTGTTGATATGTTTGATAAAATAATTAAAAAATGGCAGCAGCGTTATCGACAATTTTATGCTGGCCATCTTTGGCGATCAATTTTTGATTTAGGCTTAGTTATAATAATAATTACATTATTGTCGCTATGGCAGCTAACCATTAGTCATCATAATTGGCTTAATACTTATTATGACTGGGCGATTAAATTACCAGTTAATAAGCCGACAATTTATCAAACAATGCCGTTAGTTTGGCAAACAACTTTTGGCCCGAAAATTATCAATGATTCAACTAAGCGACTGATTATTGAGGTAGGTTATGAGAACAAGGCTGATCAGCCGATTCAGGTTAATTATGGTTGTCGAGAGTCTTTATCTGGTCGTCAATTGACAATTGTTCAGCCAGACAACCCAAAATTAGTGATTGATGATCAAGGAGTCAGTATTGATTTAGCAGCTAAACAATCTGGTCGATTTTCTATATCATTGATTGATTTTAGTAGCCGTGATATTGACAGTCGACAGATTAAAATTGTTTGTGATTTGGTTGCTCAATCAGAAATACAAGCCTGGCCAGTCGTTGAGCAGGAATTTGTTTTTAAGGTTGCTGGTTCAGTCCAGGTGACTGCTGGAGCCTATTTTTATACAGCTGATGGTGATCAAGTCGGAATTGGTCCATTACCACCAATGGTCGGATTGCCGACTAGTTATTTGGTTACTTGGGTTTTACAGAATTCCGGTGGCGATTTGTCGGATATTCAATTTTCGGCTGAACTGGGTGATGAAATTGAATGGCAAGGTGAGGCTGGTTTAACTGGTGGAAATTTAGTTTATGATCCCCAAAATAATAAAGTTAATTGGCGAATGGCTGATTGGCCTGATCAAATTGTTCAAAAACAAGCTAGTTTTTATGTTTCGATTAATCCGACTAAAGATATGGTTGGTAAAATACCAACCTTAATTAAATTAGGTCAGTGGAGCGTGATTGATAATTGGACTGGACAAAAATGGCAGGGACAATTATTGCCATTGTCAACCAATTTAGATTATGATTCTAGGTCTCAGGGGCAGGGAGAAATAAGAGACTGGTTAACAGAATAAAAACGGTCATTATTAACAAATAGCTCTTGACTATTCAAAATAAATATGTTAAGATAAGAGGTCGCTCAATAAATGAGCGAATTCAGTATGTTTATCTAATATATTTATGTCTAACATTAAACAAAAATTAACAAAATTAGGTTGGTTGGCAGGAGTTTTTTTAATAGCTGCGGTTATTATTGTGCCATTAACCTATGGTCGAGTTAAACCTTATTACCAAGGCGATGCGATTAATTATCGTGGCCGACTATTAATTGCTTCGACCAATATGGATCGTTTGCAAATTATTGAGGTTAATGATCGCCAAACCAACTTGTTAGCCGAATTAGCGCCCGATAAATCAGGTTATTTATCTGGTGATGATTTTTATAATTGTGCTTTTAATCAGGAAAATGGCCAGCTATTTCTTTATGCCGTTAATGGTCGTTATTTATATAAATATAATACCAGCAACCCGAGTCAGCCAGAATTGATTAGTAAAATTAAAGATAATTCTTGGGATTGGTTTAGATCGGTAGCAATTTTTAATGGTCGACCAGTGACGGCCGGAACTAAAGGTATTAAGATTTGGAATAATGATTTGCAAGTTGTTGATAGTTTAGCAGTAAATCTAGACAACCCCTTTAATTATACGCTGAGTCGTGATTTTTTATTGGTGATTGATGGTGATCAGCTAAAAATGTATAGTTTACAATCAAGACAATGGACTAAGAGTGTTAATTTAACTATTAATAATGAAGGTAGTCGTCAGATTTATAATGACCAGCTCAGTAGTACTATTTATGTAGCTGATGATTGGGCAGTAAAACAATTTGATTTTGAAGGAAATTTATTAAATAGTTTTAAATTCACCGCTAATAATGGTTATGATGTTGTGCCATCGTCTGATGGACAAAAGATTTATTTTAGCGATGGTGTTGGTGTAGTTCGTTTGGCTAGAGCCAATTTACAACCACAAAACTGGACCTACGTTAAAGATATGGGTGTTAGCGATGGTTGGTCAATGGGTTTGCGTTTAGTTAATTGGCAGGGTCAAGACCATTTAGTTATTTTTAATAATGGAGCTATTACTATCTTAAATGATCAGATGTCTAAGATAGCTAATTATCATTCGGTTGATGAGCGTTCTGTTAGTCAGCCAGTTTTTAGTGAACCATTAATGTTAAGTCTAGATAAGAATCGAGCAGCGGTTGATAGTCAGATTTCTTTGCAGGGGGCGGGTTTTGCTGCTAATGAGAATTTAGAAATTAAATTTTTAAGCAATCAACAGGCAATATCCACTGTAACTACAGATAGCTTTGGTCGTTTTCAAAAGGTTTTAATTGTACCGGCAATTGCTAACCAAACAGCTTATACACAAAATCCATTGCCAACTGATATTAAGGTTATTGGTCAAACTAGTCAGAAAAATTATAGTATTAATTTCCAAATCGAAAATTAAAATATTAATCAATCTTTAATTATAAAGTTGATTATGAAAATTTATTTCATTGGACAAAAAGGAATACCAGCTAAAAGCGGTGGCGTGGAAAAACATGTTGAAGCTTTAGCTATCAGCTTGGCCAAACAAGGACAAGAGATTTTTGTCTATACTCGGCCTAATTATACTGATAAAAAATTAACTGAATATCAAGGTGTTCGCTTAATCAGCCGGCCATCTTTGCCGACTAAGCATTTGGATGCTGTTAGTCATACTTTATTTTGCAGTTTAGATGTTTTATTTCGTAAAGCTGATATAGTTCATTTTCAGGCAATTGGTCCAGCTTCATTATTGTGGTTAATTAAGCTTTTCAAACCAAAAACTAAGGTAGTTTTTACTTTTCATTGTCAAGATTATTATCACCAAAAGTGGGGTCGTTTGGCTCGTTGGTATTTACGGCTCGGAGAAATTATTGGTTGCCGATTAGCGGATGAAGTTATTGCTGTTTCTCGTGGTTTAGTTGATTATATTGCTGATAAATATGGTCGTCAGGCTAGTTATGTACCCAATGGAGTAACTATTACCAATAATGGTGAAAATTCTGGTATTTTAGATGATTTACAATTACAATCAGGTAAATATATTTTAGCTGTTTCTCGTTTAGTCCGCCATAAAGGTTTGCATTATTTGATTGAAGCTTTTCGTCAATTGAAAACTGATTATCGTTTGGTAATTGTTGGTGGCGGGGCCCACACTGATGATTATGTTGCTGAGTTGAAGAATTTAGCAGCTGGTGATCAACGGATTATTTTAACTGGTGAACAATCGGGCGATAATTTAGCTCAATTATTTAGCCAAGCCGGCTTATTTGTTCAACCATCCGAATCAGAAGGTTTATCGGTAGCTTTATTAGAGGCTATGGCTTATGGTTTGCCAGTTTTAGTTAGTGATATTCCCGAGAACCTAGAAGCGATTGGTGGTTATGGTCAGTCGTTTCATAATAAAGATATTACTGATTTAGCTAGTAAGTTACAACAATTATTAGATAACCCTGAAACTGGCGATAAACTAGCTCAGCAAGCTCAAATTCGGGTACGCACTGAATACGACTGGCAAAATATTACCAACAGCACTTTAAAGATATATCAGCTGTCCCAAGCATAAAGTTTGGGGCCAGCCGACTGATGGCTAATAATAGCGGTCGGTCGGCTGGCGCAAGTCAGCACCTTAACAAAAAAATAAAAAAACAAGCCCCTACGGGGGTGAAGGAGATTACAATGAAAAAGAGAAGTCTCTTTTTCGGGCTGGCAGCAATGCTGGCAATGGTTTTTCTGGCGGCATGTTCGGATATGCCGACCATCCCAACAGTGCCGGACGATAACACTCCCGGCATAAAGTTGAGTCAAGGAGGCAAAAATGTTGATTCTTTATTGGTCAACATTTGGGCCGCTTTTTCGGTTAATACCAGCGGCAGTTCGCCGGTGTCGTATTTATGGAATTTTGGTGACGGAACGGCCACCGTCAATACAACCTTTGCTCAAACCGAGCATCGTTACGTGTCCACCGGGAACTTCACTGTCTCAGTGCAGGTGGGCTACTCAAACGGGGGTAGTCATACCTATACCAGGCAGGTACGGGTCTATCAGCCAGTCGTTCCACCCAGCAATGACGTCCTGGTTCTATTATCCTCGAGTCAGGAAAGCTCGGGAAAGTGGACATATAGGTTGGGGTTGAGCACATCTGCCTATTCTGGCGGATCGGGCGCCAACCCATTTATAACGGGACAACCGGGTGGAGTGGTGATAACTAACCCAGTTGCTGGTTATGATTGGGTCCAGTTGGTAAACCAGCAGGAAAATGGTCGCCTTATAGTGGTAATTACTTGCTGGAACCAGAGTGATATTTTCCTCAACTATGGAGGAAACTTCATTTCTGGTCAGCCTGCTTCCCAATGGAATTGGGCTAATATTGAGGACAGTGCCTATTACATCGCCGAAACCGGTGGCGGTAATTTGCACTTTTCTCTGTCGTCTGGCCAGCTCTTGCCAGTTGGTGGTACAGTTTCCCAGCTGCCCGGCCTACTTGGCGACGACGACCCGGCCACCCTGCGGATGACCGTGGAGCAGGACTCCCTAAAATTTTTTTGCAATCTGGATCGGTTGCCGAATTTTGATGGGGGTGCCTGGTTGGAGTTTCAGTCGCCCAATGGCGATCTGAATCGCCAAATTCTCCAGGCGTCAGCTTTTTTTTCCGGCTGGGGTGAGGCGACATTGTCACTGGCAATCCTCGCCGATAACCCCTTTAAGGTTCGCTATGGTCATAACTTGAATGACCTAGCCGATATGACCGCCAGTAAATACTGGGTTCCTGCCGACGGTTGGATGGAGTTTTACCTTCTACCGATTAACGGTGGCAAAGGCGGTTGGGAAGTCCGTCCGACCCGTTAAACTAGTTACAACTTCCCATAGGCTCGTTTTCTTGTTCAATCAGTCTAACCACTGAAAAAATAAGACTACGAGCCTTTCTTTTTTTTAATTAATTATTTACAATAAGACTATGAAATACCAATTATTTATTGATACTGTTTCTCAGACCGGTGTTACAGTTGTTATTAAGCAAGCTGACAAGTTAATCACTGAGCGTTTTTGGGCTGGTGATCGCCAGCAGGCCGAACAATTACTACCGAGTATTTTGGAATTATTAACCGAACAGCAGCTGGGTTGGTCGGATTTAGAGGCTATTCAGGTAGCTAATCAGGCTGGTAGTTTTACATCACTGCGAATTGGTGTGGTTACTGCCAATGCTTTGGCCTATGCTTTAGATTTGCCAGTGACAGGGACTGGTGGCCAACTACTTAAGAGCGATGGTTATCAGATTATTGAGCCAGAATATTCTGGTCAGCCCAATATCACAATTAAAAAGATAGTTAAATAAGGTATTTTAAGGTTTATTTTTAACTGAACACAAATTTTCCACAGCTAATTATTGAGCACCCTAATTGGGGTGTTTTTTATTATGATTTTTTTATCTATTATTAGCTATTATTTTGATTAGTAAAAAGACTTGACGGTTTTTTTAAAAAGGCCTATAATTGTCAATGTGGTGAAAAGTGGTGAAGAGTGGTGAATATTTAACACTGCCACCTAATTCTCAAGCAATGTTTATCGGCGAATTTCAACACAATTTAGACGAGAAAGGCCGCTTAGCGATTCCCGCTAAGTTCCGGGCTGATTTGAAAAAAGGGGCAGTTGTCACCAAGGGGTTAGATGACTGTCTGTTTTTGTATACTAAAGTTGCTTGGGAGGAATTAGTTTCTAGCAAATTGAGCCAATTGTCATTTAACAAGGCTAACCAGCGGGCCTTTGCTCGTTTTATGTTGTCTGGTGCCAGCGAAGTAGAGTGTGATGCGCAGGGACGGGTAGTGCTGCCCGAATATCTGCGCCAATTTGCCGGTCTGCGCAAGCAGACGGTGGTGGCCGGTCTCTATGATCGTTTAGAAATCTGGGACAAAGACCGCTGGGAAGCTTACCGGTTTAATAATGACAAGACCAGTGGTTCAGTTGCTGAGTCGTTGGATGATTTGCTGTAATCTATGGATTACCAGCATCAACCAGTTTTACTTGAGGAGGTTTTAGCAGTTTTACAACCACAGTCAGGACAGCGTTTCATTGATGCCACTTTGGGTGGAGCCGGCTATACGACGGCTTTAGCCAGGGCGGTTGGACCGCAAGGCCTAGTAGTCGGATTTGATCTTGACCCACTAGCCATTGCTGCCGCGCAAGAGACTTTGTCTCAAGAAAAATTAACTAATGTTCTTTTAATTAATGATAATTTCGCTAATCTGTCAGCGGTTTTGGCTGAGCAGCAGATTGACGGACTATTTGACGGCTTGGTTTTGGACTTGGGACTATCGTCGGCTCAGTTAGCTGACCGTAGTCGGGGATTTTCTTTTAATCAGGAAGGTCCGCTAGATATGGCTTTTGGTCCTAGTAGTCCATTGACCACTACTGAAATTGTCAATCATTGGACGGAAAGTGAATTAAGGCGAATTATCAGCGAATATGGCGAAGAACCCTGGGCCGGACCGTTAGCTAAAGCAATTGTTCGTCACCGTGGCCGTCATCCGTTTACCACTAGTCAGGAATTAGTGGAAATAGTTCAAACCACCCTGCCACAGAAATATTTAGCTAAGAGTCGTCAGCATCCAGCTACTAAATTGTTCCAAGCCCTACGTATTGCTACTAATCAAGAATTAGACAATCTGTCAGCCGTTCTTGATCAATCACTTGGCTTGTTGTGCCCAAACGGTCGCATTGCCGCAGTTAGTTTCCATAGTCTGGAAGATCGGTTGGTTAAGCATTTTTTCTTAAAAGAAAGCAAAGATTGCTTGTGTCCACCAGAGTTCCCTATCTGCCAATGCGGCCACCATGCACGCTTAAAAATAATTTATCGTCATCCGCTTATGGCCAGTCCGGCCGAAGTCGCGGCTAATCCGCGATCACGCAGTGCTAAATTAAGAGCTGCTAGTAAAATTGATTAAATTAAGATTGCCTCCATATGACCGTGAATAACCAAGAATTAGTCTCTACCAATTGTTCAAAAAATAAGCCAGATCATGCCCGGCGATTAAATTGGCGGTCGATTAATTATTGCTTATGGTCAGGTATGGCTTTGTCGATTTTATTGTATTTAATAATTGCCAATAGTTTGGCCACTCAAACTTTTGCTTTACGTGATTATAAAAACCAATTAGCTGGATTAAAGCAAGATCAGGCTGATTTACAGGACCAAATAACTCAGTTGAGTTCTTATAATTACTTGCAAGGGCAAATTCAATCCTTAAATATGGTGCCGGTTGATAGATTATCTTACGCTATTACTGATCAAGACTTTTTGGCTAAGAAATAGTTTATGGCTCGGTCCGATAAAACAACGGTTCGACCTAATCGGTCCGGCAGAGCAGTTTATCAGCAAAACTCCAATGGCAATTTAAAAATATTGTCGATTTTTTTTGTCTTAGCTGGTTTATTAATTATTGTTCGATTATTTTGGTTGCAGGTAATTAAATATGATTATTATTTAGCTAAAGCTCGTAGTCAGCATGAATTTAATGTTCAATTAGCTCCAACTCGCGGTCAAATATTTGTTCATAATGGTAAATCAGGTGTTGGCAATGATTTGTATCCAGTCGCTACTAATCGGCGATTTTTTACACTATATACTGTGCCTCGTGATTTACAAATGTTTAAAATAGAAGAATTACGTAATCGTCAAAGTAAAACTAATCAAGCAGATCGATCATTTCCGGTTATAGTTGAACCAATTGTTTTAGCGGAAATATTATTTGAGGTGTTTGATCAGCCTAAAATTTTAACTGATATTGATAAAGCCGAAGAAACTAGGCTTAAACGACAATTAGATGATCAGGTTGGTCAATTATCATCAGCCTCTAGCAGTGAAGAAATTGCGGTAGCCAAAGAATTAATTTTACTTCGACAAAAAGAATTATTACAAGATAGTTTTTATCAAGAAATGGCTAAAGTTCGACGCAACGCAGCAATTAAAGAGCAGTCGGAAGCTAAAATTGCTGATTATTTAAAAATTATCAATAAAGGCGATGATCCTTATGAAGTGGTAGGTAAAAAATTAGAAGCTGAACAAATAATTAAACTCTATTTTAAAATATTAAACCGTTGTTGGGGTGATTCTTCATTACGGCCAGAAGATTTATTAATTGATGGAGAGATGGTTGTTTGGCAACCAGCCGGTGAGTCGAATAAGAAAAAGGTGTTGATTAATGGTTTGGGACAAATTAGTCGAGAGTATCGCTATTATCCAGAAAAAAATATTGGCTCCAATTTATTGGGTTTTGTTTCTTTTATTAGTGATGATGATTTGTCTGGTAAGGGTAATTATGGTTTAGAAGGAACTTATGATGATATTTTAACTGGTCGGGCTGGGTCTATGAAAGGGGAGCGTAGTGCCAATCGGACAGCTATTCTTGGTGGACGGGACTATCAGCAACAAACTAACGGTTCAGATTTAATTTTAACGATTGATCGCTCTATCCAAAATATTGCTTGTAGCAAATTATCAGCTACGGTCATTAAACATCAGGCCGATGGTGGTAGTGTGGTAATTATTGAACCAAAAACTGGGGCAGTTTTAGCGATGTGCTCAGCACCAGACTTTGATCCTAATAATTATCATTTAGTTAATGACTTAAAACAATTTAATAATCAGCCAACTTTTGAAGCTTATGAGCCTGGTTCAATTTTTAAGGCGATTACCATGGCGATTGGAATTGATCAAGGCAAAGTATCACCGCAAACAACCTATAATGATGCCGGTTGGTTAATGATTGGTAAGAATAAAATAAACAATTCAGATTTCAAGGGGCGGGGAATAGTTAATATGGTTAAAGTTTTGCAGGATTCTTTAAATACTGGAATGGTTTTTGTGTTAAGACAGATTGGTCTAGATAATTTTCGAGCTAGTGTTAAAGATTTTGGCTTTGGCCAGAAAACTAATATTGATTTATCATCTGAATCAGCCGGTAGTTTAAATAATTTATATCAGAAATTTGGTCAAGAAATTAATGCTGCGACTGCTTCATTTGGTCAGGGAATTAATGTTACAACCTTACAGATGGCTATGGCCTTTGGTGCTCTAGCTAATGATGGTAAATTAATGCAACCATACTTAGTTAAAGAAATTATTAATCCAGACGGTAACAGGATAAAAACCCAAGCGCACATGGTTCGTCAAGTTGTTAGTCCAGAAACAGCTCGAACAGTTGGTGGGATGTTGGTTAATGTAGTTGAAGATGGCCATGGTCAAAGAGCCAGTGTTGATGGTTATTATGTCGCTGGCAAAACCGGCACAGCTCAGGTTCCTAGAAAAGATGGGCGAGGTTATTTGACTGGAGTTAATATTGGTTCATTTGCTGGCTATGCTCCGGTTGAAGATCCAATTTTTGTTATGGTTGTTCGGATCGATCATCCACGTGGTGTTGTTTGGGCGGAGAGTTCGGCGGCGCCGTTATTTGGCGAAATTGCTGATTTTATTTTAAAATATAAACAAGTTCCGGCTCAGCGTCCAGCTAAATAATAATTTTATGCTTCAATTATTATTGCAATATATATTAAAAAAATTAGCTCGCCAGGTTACCCGTAAATATAATCCTAAAATAATTGGTATTACTGGCAGTGTTGGTAAAACAACCACCAAAGAAGCAATTATTTTAGTATTAAGTCAAAAATACCAAGTTAGAGGCAATATCAAAAATTATAATAATGAAATCGGCTTGCCGTTGACTATCTTGGGGTTGAAATCACCCGGGCGTTCATTATTGGGTTGGTTTAAAGTATTTTGTTCAGCTATTGGGTTATTAATTTTAACTGATAAAAATTATCCGGAATTTTTAATTTTAGAAATGGGGGTTGATCATCCCGGTGACATGGACTATCTTTTAAGTTTTATTCATCCGGTGATTGGGGTTATGACAGTAATTGGTCAAGCTCATTTAGAATTTTTTGGTAGTCAGGACAATATTGCCAAGGAAAAGGGTAAATTGATTGAATATCTTCCAGAACAGGGGGTAGGAGTTTTAAATATTGATGATCAACGGGTAGCTAAAATGGTTACCAAATCAAAGGCTAAAATAATAACTTATGGTTTTGGTCAATTGGCTGAAGTGCGAGCGACTGATTTGGTGTTTAATTATCAGACAGCGGTTAAGTTAGAAGCTAATGAATTATCTGGTCTATCGTTTAAAATAAATTATCATAATGCTATTGCTTTAGTATCAATGCCACTGGCTATTAGTGAGGCGTCAGTTTATTCAGCTTTAGCAGCAGCAGCGGTTGGAATAAGCCAAGGAGTCGAATTGTTGAGCTTGGCTGAGGCTTTGGTTAAATTTCAACCACCACGAGGTCGTTTAAATATATTATCTGGACAGTATAATAATGTTCTTTTGGATGATTCTTATAATGCCTCTCCAACCTCAGTTATGGCAGCTTTAGATATTTTAAATAAATTACCAGTTGCTGATGCTGGTCATCGAGTAGCTGTGTTGGGTGATATGTTGGAATTAGGTGTTAATGGACCGGCTGAGCATCGTCGTTTAGGGCAAATTATTGCTAAATTAGCGATTGGTCGGTTGATTTTGATTGGTCCATTGGCAGCCATGATTGGTCAGGAAGCTGAGCAGCAAGGCTGGGTTGGTAAGATTAATTATTTTGCTGAATCAGCGGCCGCCGCAGCAATTATTGATAAATTAATCCCAGAAAAATCAGCTGTTTTATTAAAAGGTTCACAGGGATCTCGCATTGAAAGAATAACTAAACAACTTTTGGCCGATTCAAATAAGCCAGTTGACTGCTTGGTTCGTCAGGAAGATCAATGGTTGAATAGCTGATAATTCATTATTTTGTTATAATGAATTTATATGTATATAGTTTGGCGAGTTTTTAAAGAAATTTTTTGGTTTCCCTGGTGGTGGTATTCACAGGGCTGGTTTATTTGGACTGGCTATTGGTGGGCCTGGTTAAACAAGGTTAGTCGGGGATTAGCTTTAGCGGTTTGGTTGAAGAATATTTTTGTGCCGATGTATGGCCAAAGAGATGTAGCTAGTTTTTTGATTAGTTTTGTCATGCGTTTAATTCAGATTATTTTTAGGCTAACTATTTGGTTGATTTGTTGGTTATTAGCTTTGGTAGCGGTCATGGCTTGGCCAGCGGCACCAGTAGCAATTTTCTATTATCTCTATATTTTATACTATGGCCAAGAAGCATAATAGCGGTTGGCTAATTTGTGAAACTTGTCACGGTTCTGGCTGGACTGATGGTCAGCGTTGTCAGGTTTGTCAAGGACAAGGGGTTGGCTGGTTTGGTGCTAATGCCTGGTTATTTATTGATTATTCAGCAACCAAGCTGGAGGTTTGGCAAAAACAATTAAGTCGGCAGATATTAGTTGCCATTGATTTATTAATTTATCTATTGGCAGTTAGTGGTTGGTTAGTATTAATATGGCAAATTGGTCAAGCTAGTAGCTGGTTTATTGATTGGTCCAAGATTGTTGATGGAGATTGGTGGTTAAGACCAGTTGGATCAATGCGTTGGGTAGCCTGGTCAGGCTTGTTTAATTTATTAGGAATTTATCGGTTAATTGATAATAGTCGTTTAGTAAAAATGCCAAAGCTCGCGGCTGATGATTTATTTCCGCCAACTGATTGGCCGGCAGCGCTTGATTTACCTAAAAGAAATAAGTTTAATTTGATCGATTATTTATCAGAAGACATTCGACAAAGCTTAGAAAAAGCGGTTGTGTTGGCTGGTAAAATGGGGTCAGAGCAAGTAACTGCTGAACAATGGTTTAGTGTTTTATTAAATAAACAATTGGTTAAATCATTATTATTTCGTCTCAGTCTTGATGGTTCGGATATAGCCGATAAATTAGCTAGAAATCAGACTAAGCAAAAAGGACATAATTTGACGATTAGTTTGTCAGCCGAGGTCAAATCAGCAATTATTCAGGGAACGGCTCAGGCTTGGTCATCATTGGAAACACCGTTAATCGTTGATTTTTTAGCACCACTAATTAAACAAAGCCAACTAATCAAGGAAATAATTTATGATACTGGCTCCAAAGAGGAGCAATTTAGTGATGTGGCTGATTGGTTTCATATTAATAAAAGATTGGCTAAAACTTATCGACAAATGAGGGATTTATCCCAATTTAAACCTGGCTCAAATATGGATCGAGCCTATACGGCGGTGGCTACACCATTTTTAAATCAATATGCCCATGATTTAACTCTAGCAGCTAAAACTAATCAATTACCATTGTGCGTGGCCAGACAAACCGAATTAAATCAGATTTTGGAGGCTTGGTCGGCTGGCCGGATGGGAGTAATTTTGGTTGGACCAGAAGGAGTTGGTAAAAAATCTTTAGTTTATGGGCTAGCTCAATTAATGGTTCAAGAGAGTGTGCCAAGTTTTTTGCAAGATAAAAGACTGGTTGAGGTTGATCTAGCAGCTTTATTAGGTGGATCTTCACCGGAAGAAGCTCAAGAGAAAATGGGTATTATTATTAATGAGGTTAATCAAGCTGGTAATATAATTTTATTTATTGAAAATGTTGAAAAAATAGCTGGACTGAGTATTGGCGGGGAACAGAGTTTGGATTTATCAGATATTTTAGCTAATGCTTTGCAAAGAGGGGCTTTGCGCTGTATAACCACTACCGAATCATCTAATTATCGGGAGCATCTGGCTATACGATCGCTAGGAGCTAATTTGGCTAAAATTGATGTTAATGAACCAGATGATCATCAAATGATTATTATTGCTGAAAGCTGGGCTAGTTATTGGGAAAGGCGTTGGGGGGTTATTTTTACTTATGCTGCTTTGGAAACAGCTAAAATGGCTAGTGAGCGCTATACTTCTGATCCAGCTCAACCAACGCGTTTTTTAAGTGTATTAGAAGCTTCAGCTCGTCAAGTTATTAATCAGCGGGGTACTAGATTAGTTAGCGATGAGGTGGTTAGAGAATATGCTAGTCAGGCCTTTGGTGTGCCAATTCAGCAGGTTGGTCAAAAGGAGAGTGAGATGTTATTAAATTTAGAGGAAATTATTCATCGGCGGTTAATCGGCCAAGAAGAGGCGGTTGATATGGTGGCGGCTAGCTTACGTCGAGCTCGGGTTGAATTGCGTGATAATAAGAAGCCAATTGCCAATTTCTTATTTTTAGGTCCAACTGGTGTTGGTAAAACCGAATTGGCTAAAACCCTAGCTGAGGTTTATTTTGGTGATGAACAATCAATGATCCGACTAGATATGAGTGAATATCAGCGGCCCGATAGTGTTAATAAAATGATTGGTGGCAATGGCGAGACTGGTTATTTGACTGAAGCGGTTCGTCAGAAGCCGTTCGGTCTAGTGTTATTAGATGAATTGGAAAAAGCGCATCCCGATATTTTAAATTTATTTTTACAAGTTTTTGATGATGGTCGCCTAACTGATGCTCAGGGTCGAACAATTGATTTTAGTAATACCATTATTATTGCTACCTCTAACGCCGGAGCTCAATATATTATGGATCAAGTTAAGGCCGGAACTGATATTGGAGTTATTCGTCAGTGGGTTATTGATAATGAGTTGGTTAAAGCCATGCGGCCAGAATTGATCAACCGATTTGATGGTGTGGTCGTTTTTAGACCTTTAAATATGGAGGATATGTTAGCCATTACTGGGCTACAAATAAAGAAAATTAGTCGGCAATTGGCCGAAAAAAATATTAATTTTCAAGTTACTGAGCCAGGTTTGGCCTATTTAGCTCAAGCTGGCTTTGATCCTAAATTCGGTGCTAGACCGTTGCGGCGTTTGCTGCAAGATACGGTTAGTAATGCTTTAGCCGAAAAATTATTAGCTAAAGAATTAAAACGACGCGATACAGCCATAATCAATGATCAGGGAGAATTAGAAATAATTTCAGCAGCTAAGCTATAGAAACCCTTGCCAAGTTTTTGGTTTTAGTATATAATTGGCGTTATTGTTTTGAGCGCGAATAATTTTTCGCGTTTTTTATTAAAAGAGTTAAGAATATGAGTGAACAAATAATTTCTCAGGAGGGTTATCAAAAATTAGTAGAAGAATTGGAATTGTTGAGTGTTGAGCGACGGCGTGAAATCGCTGAAAGAATTGAGCGAGCTAAAGAGCTGGGTGATTTAAGTGAGAACGCTGAATATAGTGATGCTAAAGAAGCCCAAGCTTTTAATGAGGGTCGGATTATTGAATTGTCTAATTTATTAAAGACAATAGTTGTAGCTGATCGTCCATCAGGTGGTAAGGTTGGAATGGGTTCTAAATTAACCGTGAAGAGTGGTGGAGTTGAGAAAAAATTTACAATTGTTAGCTTCAATGAAGCTGATCCGATTAATGGTAAAATTTCTAATGAATCACCAATCGGCCAGGCTTTTTTAAACCATATTAGTGGTGATAAGGTTAAGGTTCAAACACCAAGAGGTGAAGTTGAATATCAGATTATTAGGGTTGAATAATTTAGAAAGGTCTATTTTAAACCGCTTAGTCAGTCTGGCTGGGCGGTTTTGTTTTTGCTATAATCAAGTTAAGGATTATTATTTTAATTAGCAATATGGTTAAAAAAAATGTTCGTCTGCCTAAGATAAAGTATGTTTTCGTAGTTGGTGGGGTTATGTCTGGTGTTGGTAAGGGGATTACTGCTGCTTCAATTGGCCGAATTTTGATTGACCGTGGTTACAAGGTTAGTGCTATCAAAATTGACCCTTATATTAATATTGATGCTGGTACCATGAATCCAATTGAACATGGTGAAGTTTTTGTGACTGAAGATGGTGACGAGACTGACCAAGATATTGGTAATTATGAGCGATTTTTAAATAGTAATATTTATAAAGAGAATTACATGACGACTGGTCGAATTTACCAGACGGTTATTGAGCGAGAACGTAATTTGGGTTATGGCGGTAAATGTGTTCAGGTGGTGCCTCATATTCCAATGGAAGTTCGGGATCGCATCAAGGCGGCAGTCAAGAAGACTGGGGCAGAGATTATGATTATCGAAATTGGTGGCACAGTTGGTGAATATGAAAACCTATTATTTTTAGAGGCGGCTAGAGTAATGCGCTTACAAGATCCTAAAAGTGTTTTATTTGTCATGGTTAGTTATTTGCCAGTGCCTAATAAGATTGGTGAAATGAAAACTAAGCCAACTCAACATGCGGTTCGAGCGCTTAATTCAGCTGGTATTCAGCCTGATTTTATTGTGGCTCGTTCAGACACCCCAATTGATGAGCCACGGCGTAAAAAGATTGCCATTCATTGTAATATTCATAATGACGATGTGATCGCTGCACCAGATATTGATTCGATTTATGATGTGCCAGCTAATTTTGAAAAGAATCATTTATCCGCTAAGATTTTAAAGCATTTTGGTCTCAAGCCACGATGTAATGATTCAGCGGCTTGGCAAACTATGTCTGAGAAAGTCAAAGAAGCCAAGCGCGGCCAGCAAACAGTTAAAATTGGCGTAGTTGGTAAATATTTTGCTTCTGGCGATTTTTGTCTGACTGATTCATATATTAGTGTTATTGAGGCTTTGAAACATGCTGGAGTGGCCAATAATTGTCGACCGCAGTTGGAATGGCTTAGCGCCGAGGAAGTCGAAGACAAGGGGTCGGTTGTATTAAAAAGTTATGACGGGATTGTTGTGCCGCAGGGCTGGGGTAGCCGCGGTCATGAAGGTAAGATTAAAGCGATTGAATATTGTCGAACTAATAAAGTTCCCTATTTCGGCTTGTGTTATGGTATGCAGATGGCAGTGATTGAATTTGCTAGAAATGTTTGTGGTCTAAATAAAGCCAATAGTCAGGAGGCCGATCCCAAGACTAAGCATCCAGTTATTCATATTATGCCTGGTCAGGCCGAGCTATTGGCTAAAGGTCAATATGGTGGCACTATCCGTCTGGGTGGTTGGCCTTGCCAGCTACTACCAGGGACTCATTTGGCTAAGGCTTATGCTAAAAAGTTTGGTTCAGATGCCAAGATAATTAGTGAACGCCATCGCCATCGCTATGAATTTAATAATGATTACCGAGAAATACTAGAAAATAACGGGTTAACGATTGCTGGTACTTCGCCAGATGGTCAGATAGTCGAGGCGATTGAAATTACTGATCATCCTTTCTTTATTGGTACTCAATTTCATCCCGAGTATATCTCGCGACCACTTGATCCACATCCTTTATTTATTGAGTTTATTAAGGCTTGTCTGAAAGGGAGAAAATAGATTTTTTCTTTACTTCCCTTTATAAATTAGCTACAATATAACCAGTTTAATTACTGGTTATTTGTTTTTATGGCTGAAAAAATAAGTGAATATCAAGAGCGCTTGGGTCGGTTGGAAGAATTGAGTCAAGCGGGGATGGATCCTTATCCAGCTCATTGTCGTCGTGAGCAGACTAATGGTCAAGTTTTAGCTAAATTTGAGCATTATTTAGCTGCTGGCGAAACCGTATATCTAGCTGGACGACTGCGGACCTTGCGTGAGCATGGTAATCTAACTTTTGCTAATTTGCAGGACGGCACTGCTACTATCCAATTGGCTTTTAGTAAAAAAGAATTAGCTGATAACTATAAACAATTTTTAAAAACAGTCGATATTGCTGATTTTGTGGCAGTTTCTGGCACCGTTTTTGTTACTCATACCGGTCAAAATAGTCTATTAGTGACCGATTGGCAGCTAATTAGTAAAGCTTTACGGCCACTGCCAGAAAAATGGCATGGACTGCAAGATGATGATGAACGCTTGCGCAAGCGCTATTTAGATTTGTTATTTGACGATGGATTACGCGATTTATTTGTTAAGAAAGCTAAGTTTTGGCAAGTGACTCGTCGATTTATGATTGAACATGATTTTTTAGAAGTCGAAACACCAACTCTAGAAACAACCACTGGCGGTGCTGAGGCTAATCCATTCAAGACTTATCATAAAGATTACGATACTGATGTTTTTTTGCGTATTTCGGTTGGTGAATTGTGGCAGAAACGCTTGATGGCGGCTGGTTTTGACAAGACCTTTGAGATTGGTCGGGCTTTTCGTAATGAAGGTAGCAGTCCTGATCATTTGCAGGAATTTACTAATTTGGAGTTTTATTGGGCTTATGCTGATTACCGTGATGGTATGAAGTTGACTCAGGAGCTTTATCAGACTCTGGCTCAGGAAGTTTTTGGCACCACTAAGTTTACTAATAAGGGTCTTAGTTTTGACTTGGCTGGTGATTGGCCGGAGATTGATTATCAGCAAGAGATACTTAAGCAGACTGGGATTGATGTTTTAGAGGCTAGTGAACAGGTTATGCGTGATAAATTAGCTGAGTTAGCTGTTAAATATGATGGTAATAATCGTGAGCGTTTAACTGATACTCTTTGGAAATATTGTCGTAAGAATATTGCTGGTCCAGTTTTTATTGTTGGTCATCCAAAATTAATTTCACCATTAGCTAAAGCTCGTCAAGATAATCCAGAACTGACTGAGCGTTTCCAAATTCTGATTGCTGGTACCGAAATTGGTAACGGTTATTCAGAATTAAATAATCCAGTTGATCAACGAGCTCGTTTTGAGGAGCAGCAAAAGTTACTTAAAGCTGGTGATACTGAAGCAATGATGCCTGACTGGGAATTTGTGGAAATGTTAGAGCATGGTATGCCACCAACTTGTGGTTTTGGTTTTGGTGAACGCTTGTTTGCTTGTCTGGCTGGTCAACCGCTTAGGGAAGTGACTTTATTCCCATTTATGAAACCAAAACAATAATAATATGTTGGATTTAAAATACATCCGAGAAAATTTGTCTGAAGTTAAAGAAAATTGTCATTATCGCTTAGCCCAAGTCGATATCGATCACTTGGTTGAACTCGATGAACAGCGTCGCAGTTTGCAACAAGAACTTGATGAACAGCGAGCTAAGCGTAATGTTTGGTCTAAACAAAAACCAACCACTGAGCAGATTGTTGAGATTAAAGCTAATAATCAGGCGATTAAAGAAGGTGAAGAGCGGCTGGTTAAGATTATTGAAGAATTAGATAGTTTATTATTAACAGTGCCTAATCAGACTGATGCGGCGGTGGTTCGTAGTCTAAACGAAGAGGATAATCCGGTTTTAGAAGAGTTTGGTCAGCCACTTGAATTTGCTTTTGAACCAAAAGATCATTTAGCCTTGGCCGAGCAGTGGAATTGGCTAGATTTTGAACGAGCGGCCAAAGTAGCTGGAGCCAAATTTTATTATACTAGTAATGATTTAGTTTGGTTGGAGTTAGCTCTAATTCAATATAGTCTAGCTATTATTGCTAAACATGGTTTTCAGGTGATGACTACGCCGGATTTAGCCAAAACCAGCGTTATTGAGCGTTTGGGCTATAATCCACGAGGTCAGTCAACTCAGATTTATAATTTAGAAGGTCATGATTTAAGTTTAATTGGTACAGCTGAAATTACCCTTGGGGGGTATTACCAAGACGAGATTTTAAAGGGTGATAAACTGCCATTGCGTTATGCGGCTTTGTCTCAATGTTTCCGAACCGAAGCGGGGAGTTATAGTAAATTTGCCAAGGGCATCTTTCGGGTTCATCAATTTAATAAAGTGGAAATGTTTGTTTATTGCCGACCAGAAGATAGTGCTAAGGAGCATCAATTATTATTAGAGATTGAAAAAGAAATTTTTAGCGGTTTAGAGGTTCCATTTCGCATTATTGATCATTGTACTGCTGATTTAGGTGCACCATCGGCTCGAACCTTTGATTTAGAAGCCTGGTTGCCTGGTAAGCCAAATAAAGAAGATCAATTGGGTGATTGGGCTGAAATGACTTCAGCTTCTAATTGTACTGATTATCAGGCCCGTGGTCTTGATATTAAGTATCAGACGGCCGATGGCAAGAAAGGTTTAGTCTATACTTTAAATGGTACTGGTTTAGCTTTGCCAAGAGCTATGATTGCTATTGTTGAAAATCATCAGCAGGCTGATGGTCGAATCAAATTGCCAGTCGCCCTTAAACCATTTATACCGTTAGAATTATCGTCAATGTTTTTTATTTAAGATATTATGAAGGCCCGCCCCCAGCCCAAAAAAAATGTTGTAGTAATGAGTCAACGCTCCAAGTTGGCGGCTAGTCAGCTTGAGCGTAAAAAATCGAGTCCGATAATTTCGACTAAGCGAGTACTGGTGTCTAGTGGTCATTGTTTAGGATCTAAAGATAATAAATTGTCTAATTTTAGTCAAAAAAGGTTAAATAAACGATTTTTTGATAGTAGTTTATGGCTAAAAATTAAACGGGGAGGCTTAATTGCAGTAATTGTTTTGATAATTGGTGGAACTAGTTATGGTTTATTTTGTTCGGCTTATTTTAGGGTTAGTCAGATTGAGATTGAGGGTAATCAATTAATATCTGCTAATGAATTACAACCAAAGTTAGCTATGGCTTTATCTGGTCGATTTTGGCAGATCTGGCAAGGTAATTTTTGGTTGACTAGGGCTAATCGATTATGTAATCAATTAGTTGATTATAGTTTAGCGGATTGTCGGCTGAGTCGACATTGGCCCAATAAATTTACTATTAAGATTCAAGAAGAGCCAGTAGTGGCTATTTGGCAAGAAGATGGCTGGTATTACTGGGTTAATCGGTTTGGCCGAGTAGTTAAGCAAGAACAGCCTAACGAGGCTAGTGCCAAGCTTTTTTCAGTTATCGAGAATAAGGGAACAGATAGTCTAATGGCTGATCGACAGGTTTTAATTAATCAATTAGTTTGGCCGATGATTGGCCAGATAAGTCAAGCTGATTGGCCAGAAAAAACTCCTCAAAAATTTAATTTTAATAGTCAGGAGCCCAATTCTTTAGAAGTTGTGGCGGAAAATCAGCAAATTATTAAATTAACTTTGCGTCGTGATTTGAGTCAACAATTAGAGTTGTGGCAAGCCGGTCGCGGTAAATTTGGTCAACAATTGAGTCAGGCTCAAGTGATTGATTTGCGATACGGGGATAGAATCATTTATCAATAAATTCAATTTAAAACTATATTATGGATGAAAAAATTTTTAAACTAGTCTTTTTCTTAGCAGTTTTGGTGTTCTGTGTCTTGATAGTTGGTATTTTTTTGTTATTATGTAAGGTTTTATTATTGTTTAATCCAGAGTTGCACCTGATGGGTTTAATTTTGACTTATCCTTAATTAGCTTAGTTAATTTTAATTGGTTAGATTGACTAGAGAAGAGATATAATGTCGTATAAGATGTATTGTGCGACATTATAACTTATGCTCCCCTAGGTTACTTAGCTAATATAAAAAGAAATCAGGAGATATTTCCTGATTTCTTTTTATAGATTGATTGGAGTAGTTTTTATTTTTTCTTTAAGGGATTGGCAAAGGCACCAACGACATAATCAAACTCATCTTGCCAATTACGATTCTTACAATTAAAACCGCTACCCTCAAAATTAGGATCAGCTGGATCACCACTGGTAGACTCAAGGTCGCGAATACCTAAAACATAGAATTGTCCTTGGCCACGTGGACAAAACTGGCCATCATCAGCGTAAACTTGATAGCGAAAATTATAATCAACTCCTCGATCAATATTGTATTGTGAAAGCGGATCAGCTTGAAAATTAGCTGGTAAGAACCCTTTTTCAACTAATGGATAAATAAACCGTTGGTCGTCTGATCCTTTATAACCTAAATCCCAATTGCCAACATCTTGGTCCCCGACTGGAAATTCTCGATATTGGTTATAATATTGGTTAATAGCTGATTGTATTTTTTTTAAATTAGTAATTCGTATTTGATCACGTTGTTTAGCTTGGTCAATTGACCAATAGGTAAAGCCAGCACTAATAATTAATAATAAGGTACTCAGTACTAAAATAGCCTCTAATGGCCCAAAACCGGGTCGATTTTTAGTTAGTTGGATGATCATGGTAAGTAAGCTAATGGATCAACTGGAATACCGTTTAAACGAACTTCAAAATGAAGGTGCGGTCCAGTGGTTAATCGACCAGCCCCTGGTGTTCCAGGCATACCGCCGCTACGACCAATTAATTGACCGGCTGAGACATATTGATCTTCTTTGACTAGTATTTTAGAAACATGCCCATAAACAGTGGCTAATCCGTTATTGTGAACAATCATTATATAGCTATAGCCCATTCCCGCATCTTTAGCTGCAGCAACATAGCCATCGGCAGCAGCAACGAGGGCAGTATTTTGGGCCGCTCGAATATCAATAGCTGGGTGTTCAAAAAGATTGCGAAATGGATAATCTGGGTCATGAAAATAGGCATTAACTCTATTTTTAGGTACTGGCCAAATTAAGGTGGAAAGATTAGTTTGACTGGGTGTGTTATTTTTAGGTCGACTAGCTTCTAGCTGAGCTAATTTTTGTCGAACCGATTTTTCTAGACTACTGATTTCAGCATTAGCTTGATTTTGTTCTTGTTTAGCGGCGGCTAATAAGTTTTGATACTGACTTTCAGATAGTTGGGTTTGATCTAGAATAAAGGCTTTATTTTGTTTTTCCTGGTCAAGTGAATCTTTTTTATCAGCTAGTATTTGCTGTAATTCAGCTAATTGTTGGTGTTTATTATTTAGAGATAAGCGCTGTTCTTCTAATGATTCTTTAAGTTTCTTAAGATCTTCTAATTGATCGCGAACTCCGCTGCTAATATCATTGAGATATTTTATTTCATTGAGAAAATCAGAAAAAGAATCGTTGAGTAAAACTATTTCCAGGGCACTTTTACTCCCCTGTTGATCAATAGTTTTTATTAATCGACTTAGTTTATCTTTGCTTTGATTGATTGATTGATCTTTGCTAGCTATTTCTAGTTCTAAACTTTTTAGTTCTAATTCAGTTTGTTCAATTTCTAATTTAGTTCCTTGAACATCCAGTTCAATTTCGGCCATCTTATTATCTAATATAGCCAATTGTCCGCTAAGACTAGCCTTTTCTTTTTGTTTTTCAGTGATGAGTTGTTGATAATAACGTTGTTGATCACGAAGCTTGGTTAGAGAGCTTTTTTTATCGCCAATTTGTTGGTTTAGCTCATTGATTTCGGCTTGGTAATCTCCTTTGGCCGATGGTGCCCGGAGGGCGGTTGAGGCTAAAAACAATAGAGCTAAAAACAAAAGGCCGATAGTGGCTTGTTTTAATAGGTGGAATTTTTTCATGGTGTTATTATATCATTTTTCAACTTAACTGCCTAGAGCATCGACTTATATTGACAAATAATAGTTTTTAAACGAATAATAAAAGGTACTTTATTGTTCAAAGAGAGGTTTATCATGACAAAAAAAGTTGTTCTTTGTTTAATGGTAGCAATGTTCATTGTTATCATAGTGGCTTTGCCAGCAGAAATGATTATTCCCGATCAAATCCAGGTTAATTGTCGGATCAAGTCGGTTATTTTTCCTGATGTAACTTGGTTGGGTTGTGTTGAGGGCCTGTTTGTTTATTATCAGGCCGGTGATCAAACTTGGCGACTCTCAAATCATAATAAGTTATCAGTTATTAACAATATAACTGATATTTATGAAGAGATTGGTCCTTATCCTAATTCAGTCGATGTTTATTTGTTTAATGGGCAAATTAAACAGATGGTCACGATTGACGAGGGGGGAATATTTTATACTAGTAGTCAAGAAACAATAAGTCTACGTGAATGGCTTATTAACAAAAAAGAGCAATAACGGCTGCTCGTTAATAAAAATAAGTAAGATTGATTTTTATGGTCGCCTAGTAAAGCTGGGCGGCCGATTTTTATTAAAACGCCAAACTATAAATTGCCAGCTAAAGACAGCAACGGCATTCCAAATACGTCGCCAGCGCTGAGGTTGTTGGATTAGTCGCCAGAGCCATTCTAGGCCGCAATTGCGCCAAAACTTAGGCGCTCGTTTGACTCTTCCAATGATAAAATCAAAGCTACCACCAATACCGATCATAATTTTAGAGCTAGGCCAAGTCAGTTTATGTTTATCTAAAAAATATTCCTGATAAGGGGCGCCCAAGGAGCAGAAGATAATAATTGGTTGAAATTGTTTTAATCTAAGTAATTGTCGCTGGCCCAATTGACCATTGCGACTAGTATCTTCAATTAATAGACGAAGCTTGGGGAATATAGCTGATAGGGCTGGTCGCAATTGTTTGGCTGAAGATAATCCGCCACGCCAATTAATTAGAGCGATTGGCCAGTTATTTTGTTCGGCTTGAGCTAGTAATTCGGCAGTTAGATCGGCTCCAGTATGGCGGATTAATTTTTGGCCATAAGTTAAAGCAGCCAGACTTAAGCCGAAACCATCAGGTAAAGATAAGTCAGCTTGGTTAAGAATATCACGAAATTGCCGATTTTTTTTAGCAGTTAAAATAAATTCTGGATTAACCGTAACAATTAGATGATTTTGTTGGCTGGCTAGATAATTAGTTAAAAGTAATTTTAATTCAGGATTAGTTAGGTTATTTAATTGGATATCAATTAGTTTAATTGATTTCATAACGAGTTTTTAAATATTTTTGTCGGAGTGGTTCTGGTAATTTTTCTATACTATACCTTAACATAACTCTAGGCATTCGACTAGCTTGATGATCAAGAAAATTAATCAGGGCCGGTTGATTACGTTTGCCAACCTCTCTTAAGACCCAACCTGTGGCTTTGTGTAGTAAATCATGTTGTTCGGTTAAATATTGCTTGGCCATAATTAGCGCTGTCTGATAGTCACCAGCTCTGATTAAACTTAAATTAGCAACCATAGCTGCTCGTCTGGCCCACATGTTTTTGCTATAACTTAGATTTTTTAATAAGTTATTGTTTTTATTTTTAACTAAATATTGTCCAATAATTTTTGGGGCGGTTAAATCAATTAAGTCCCAGTTATTAAATCTTTCTATATTATTTAGATAAAAATCTAAGTAGTCTTGATGTTTGTCAGGATTATGTTGGTATTGGTCAACTAAAATAAGGCCAGCAGTTAGGCGAACCTCGTGTATTGGGTCGGCTAACATTTTTTTAATTTCAATTAATGATAGGTTGGAAAATTGTTTAACCATTGATCGTTGTTGAGGTACAGTAATTCCCCAAAAAATATCACCTTGACCATATTCCCCTGGTCCGGTTTTGAAAAAACGACTTAAAATAGCTGCCTTAGTTGGATTAGCTAATTGTTGTAAGGCTTGACGAATTGTTTGATAATCATTGGTTGGTTGTTGCTCTAGTTTCATAATTTTGGCTGATAAAAAATTTGTTCGAAATTAAAAACGTTATCATTTTTAATGATAATACCCTCCTTTCGTAAAAGTTGGCGTTTGTTGGTTAACCCAGTGGCAAATCCAGTAAGTTTACCGGTGCTGCCAACAACTCGGTGACAAGGCACCTCTGGCCAACAAGGATTACGATTAAGAGCTTGACCGACAGCTCGAGCAGCCTGTGGTCGATTAATTGCTTTGGCGATAGCACCATATGTGCTAACGCGGCCACCAGGGATTTGTTTGGTGGTCGAGTAGACTAATGAGGCAAAAGAGCTGATTTTAGAAGTTATTATATTCATTAAATAAATTATAGCTCTTTTTAGATATAAAGAAAGGGCTTCCTAAGAAGCCCTTAAGCAGCTAGTCCAATTGGCTTGGACCCACTGTTTTAATTCATTTTCTTCGGCCGCAGTTAGTGGTGAAGAAAAATCGGGAGAAAAAAAGTCGTTGATGATTTTTTCCATCAATTGGTAACAAACCATTTGTGCATAATCACTTTCTTCGTCAAGTCCTGATAGACAGTTGTAAGTAATTGTTTGGCTGATTCTTTCCTGGATGAACCTAACTGCCCCATTTCGGACTATTTTTAAGACCGCTCGATAAGATAGCTCTAACCGAACGCAGTACAGTGATGCAATCGCTAAGCCAAAAAACAAGACAATAATACCTGTTTCAATTCTGGTATTATTTTTTGGTGGTGATTGTGTTAATCTCATAAAGAGACAAACCAGTCCAATACCCAAAATAACTAATAATAACTGGAAAATTCGTTTACGCCATTTTTGAGCATATTCGAGCTTTTCTTGAAAGGATTGATGGTTATTACGGTAGTATTGAAACGCCTGATAACCACCCTCAACGATTAAGCTGGCCTGATTTTTAGAGCTATCCATGACTTCCTCCCTATGTTTATTTTTTGATGTACAATTTGATGTTGTTTTAAATTAGTCTTAATAATCATTTTTGTCAATGATTTAGTCCTTTAATTTTTTAATAAGTTCTTTTTATGTTATAATCTTGACAGACAACCGTGGCTCGGCTATATTATTTTAGCAGTCAGTTGTTTAGACTGCTAAATTATTAGTCTAGTTGAGTTAAAATTATAGTTATGTTAGACAATTTTACCCAAAAATCACAAGAAGCCATTATTAATGCTCAGATGATTGCCCAGCAGTATGGTCAAGAATTTATTGGTGCTCCTCACCTCTTGTTAGCTTTGCTGCAACAAGATGAAGGTCTAGTCCGACCAATAATTGAGGCACAAAAGATTGATCCTGATCATATTGCTAGTCAAATAGAAATTGAATTGGAAAAATTACCAAAATCAAATCATCCAGAAGTAGCTGAAGGAGTTGTTCAGGGAACAGCTGAGGCTTCAATGGTGATTGAACGAGCTCGCAAAGAGGCTAAAAATCTAGATGATGAATATACGGCCACTGAGCATTTATTATTAGCGATTGTCGGTGTTAAATCTAGAGCTCAAGCTATTTTACTTAAAGCCGGACTAGGTTATGAGGGTTTGCTAAAAGCCTTAATTGAATTACGGGGTTCGCAGGCAGCTGGCTCGACTGATGCTGAAAAAAAATATAAAATTTTACAGAAATATGCCATTAATTTAACTGACTTAGCTCGTCAGAAAAAACTTGATCCAGTGATTGGTCGCGATGAAGAAATACGCCGTATTATGCAAGTTTTATCGCGACGAACTAAGAATAATCCAGTATTAATTGGTGAGGCTGGTACTGGCAAAACTGCTGTTGTTGAAGGATTGGCTCAGCGAATTATTATTGGTGATGTGCCAGAAACTTTAAAGGGTAAAGAATTAGTTAGTTTAGATTTGGGCTCATTAATTGCTGGAGCTAAATTTAGAGGTGAATTTGAGGATCGCTTGAAATCAGTGATTAAAGAAGTTCAAAAAAGTAATGGTCAGGTTATTTTATTTGTTGATGAATTACATACTATTGTTGGGGCTGGTGCCTCGGAGGGGTCGATGGATGCTTCTAATATGCTTAAACCGGTTTTAGCGCGTGGTGAAATTAAATTGGTTGGGGCTACTACAACTAAGGAGTATCAGAAATATATTGAAAAAGATGCTGCTCTAGAGCGACGCTTTCAACCAATTTTTGTTGAAGAACCAAATGTTGAAGATGCGATTGCGATATTGCGTGGTATTAAAGAGAAATATGAGGTTCATCATGGGGTTAGAATTACTGATGATGCTTTAATCGCGGCGGCTAAATTATCGGCTCGTTATATTACTGATCGATTTTTACCAGATAAGGCGGTTGATTTGATTGATGAAGCAACCTCTAGTTTGAGAATGGAGATTGATTCTTCACCTGATGAATTAGATAGTTTAAAAAGAGAAATCCGCCGTTTGGAGATTATGAAAGTTGGATTAATTAAAGAAGACAATAAAGACAAGGCTCGCAAGATTAATCGTGATTTAGAGAATTTGAAAGAAAAAGCTAAGCAATTAGAATTACATTGGTCTAATGAAAAAGAAATTATTTCTAAAATAAGACAAGCTAAAAAAGAAATTGATGAATTACGGGCTCAGGCTGAAATAATTGAGCGTCGTGGTGATGATTTAACCAAGGTAGCTGAAATTCGCTATAGCCGTATTCCTGAGCTGGAAAAAGCGATTGAAAATGATCGGCAAAGCTTATTAAAAATTCAAAGCAATGGTCAAAGAATTTTAAAAGAAGAAATTGATGAAGAAGATATTGCTAAAGTAGTAGCTCGCTGGACTGGCATCCCAATGGCGCGTATGTTAGAAACTGAAGCTCAGAAATTAACTAAGATAGAAGATTATCTTAAGGCTCGAGTAGTTGGTCAAGATGAAGCTATTATTGCAGTTGCTAATGCGATTCGTCGTTCTCGAGCTGGGATCAATGAGGAGAAAAAACCAATTGGTTCGTTTTTGTTTGTTGGTCCAACTGGTGTTGGTAAAACTGAATTGGCTAAAACTTTGGCTGAATTTATGTTCGATGACGAAAATGCCCTGATTCGCCTAGATATGAGTGAGTTTATGGAAAAACATAGTATTTCCAAGATTTTGGGAGCACCAGCCGGTTATATTGGTTACGATGATGGCGGTCAATTAATTGATCGAGTTCGCCGTCGCCCCTATAGTGTTATTTTATTTGATGAAATTGAAAAAGCCCATCCGGAGGTTTTTAATATTTTGTTACAGATTTTAGATGATGGTCGCCTAACTGACGCCAAAGGTCGAGTGATTAACTTTAAGAACACAATTATTATCATGACTTCTAATTTAGGCAATGAAGTTATTAAAGATTATTCAATTGGTTTTTATGATGGTAGTGATGCTCATAAACTAGCTCAATTGCGTGAAGATGAAATGAAAGATAAGATTGATAATATTTTAAAGCAGCATTTTAAGTTAGAGTTTCTTAATCGGATTGATGAAACAGTTATTTTTAAGAGCCTCAGCAGAGACGCTTTAGGTGATATTGTCGAGTTGGAATTACAAAAAGTTAGTCGTCGTTTGGCGCTTAAGGGTATTAAATTTAAGCCGGGAATTAAGGTCAAGCGATTTTTAGCCGATAAGGGCTATGATATTACTTTTGGTGCGCGGCCATTAAAAAGAGTTATTCAAAACCAATTGTTAGATAAGTTAGCTTTGCGAATTATTGAAGGAACAGTTAAAGAAAACGATATAGTGGCGGCTGATTTAGTTAATGGTCGGATTATTTTCAAATTAAGCGAAGACAAAAAATAAATTATTATTAATTAATAAATCAATGAATCAAATTATTATATCAATAAAATATCCGATTTATTTAATAATAATTGGCTTGATATTGACAGTTTGGCCGATGGCAACGATTAAAGCGGCTGATTTTAACCATAATTTAATTATTAGTGACCAAGAAATTACCAATAGTGGGGCGATGAGCTTGTCAGAAATTCAAAAATTTCTAGAAGATCGGGGTGGTTATCTGGCAACTTATCGAACAACTGATTATTTTGGAGTGATTCGTAGTGCTGCTGAGATTATTTATAATGCTGCAACTAATAATTACGACTGTAGTGGAATTAATGTTAATAATCCACAAGATTTTGAAGAAACCAAAGCTAAGTGTCGGAAAATATCGATTAACCCCCGCTTTTTATTGGTTTTATTACAAAAAGAACAAAGCTTGATTGAAAGCAAGAGTCCTAGATCAAGCCAATTAGACTGGGCGACTGGTTATGGTTGTCCAGATAGTGCTCCTTGTGGTGAGCGTTGGCGTGGTTTTGGTCGACAAGTCAATTCGGCGGCGTTGCAATTTTATGATTATATGGTTAATCCCCGTCATTATCGATATCAGGTTGGTCAAAGTTATACAGTTAGTAATGCTGGGAGTGGTTATGATCCAATGGTTATTATACCAGCCAATCGAGCCACGGCCGCTCTTTATAATTATACTCCTCATGTCTATAATGGAAATTATAATTTTTGGAGAATTTGGCAGCGTTATTTTACTCAAGTTTATCCTGATGGATCATTACTACAGGCTGAAAACGATGAAGTTGTTTATTTAATTCAATCTGGTCAAAAAAGGCCGTTTGCTAGTCGAGGAGCGTTAGTTTCTAGATTTGATCCACGTAAAATTGTGGTGGTCAAAGCAGCTGATTTACAGGGTTATCCAACTGGCGAGCCGATTAAATTCCAGCAATATGCTTTAGTTCAGGCTCCATCGGGGGCTATTTATCTATTAGTTGATGACAAACGACGCGGTTTTGTTAGTCAGCAAGCTTTTGCTAAAATGGGGTTCAATCGGCAAGAAGTTGTCAAAGGTACTTGGGAAGAGTTAGCTGCTTATAAAGAATCAACACCAATTACCACTACTTCGACTTATCCAACCGGAGCTTTATTGCAAAATAAGAAAACTGGTGGTGTCTATTGGGTAGAAGAGGGACAGAAAAAACCACTATTAGATAGAGTATTATTAACAACTAAGTTTGCTAATCGACGAATTATTCCAACCGATGAGAAAGATTTAGAGGCCTATACTAATGGTGATCCGGTTGTGTTCGATGATGGTAATTTGATTAAAGTTGATGGTGATGCCAATGTTTATATACTAGATCATGGTCAAAAAAGATTGATTGCTAGTGGACGAATTTTTAAATATTTAGGTTATAATTGGCATAATATAATTACTATTAATCAACAACATTTTGAATTATATCCTTTAGGACAAATAATTGAAGATAATCTGCCGGTTGATTATGGTCAACCAGTGGTCACGACTACTCCAGTCGAGATTATTTCAACAACAACAATTACTATGCCGACTAGCACTGAGGCAACGACCAGTTCGACTTCAACTAATCCTTAATAATATGGCTTTAGTTTTAACTGGGTTAGTCCCGCATTCACCGCTTTTGGTGCCAAATATCGGTAAAGAACATCGATCTCAATTAGCTAAAACACTGGAGGCCTATAATTTATTAGCTAAAGACTTAATTGAAGCCCAACCAGAAGCCTTGGTGATTATTTCTTCGCACGCCGCTAGTGGATCGGCCTGGTGGAATGCTAATGTTTGTTTGAAATATCAACCAGATTTAAGTTCATTTGGTGATTTATTAACCAAAGAAGAATGGTTTGGCGCTCTAGATTTAGCTGAGGATTTACAAGATTTTTTAGGACAAGAACAACAATTGCGTCTGTATAGTCAAACACAATTAGACTACGGGACAGCTGTCCCTTTGTTATTATTGGGTGAAACAGTTAAGCCGGTGCGAATTTTGCCAATTGGTTATATTGATAATCAGCCAGAACGGCAGGTTGAATTTGGTCGACGATTGGGTGAATTTTTGCGTCAATGGTCAGGTAAGGTAGCTTTAATTGGTTCGGGTGACTTGGCTCATTGTTTGGGAGCTGATCAGCCCAATGGTTTACAAGCTCGTGGTCATAAGTTTGATCAGCGTTTACAAGAAGCCTTGCGCCAGAATAATAGCCAGTCATTATTGGATTTATCGGTTGATACGGCCAATGAAACTGGTCAATGTGCTTGGTTGAGTTATTTGACCTTGCAGGCAGCTATGGATGGTCAGAATGGCTCTTGGCAGAATTTGGTTTATGAGGCGCCATTTGGTGTTGGTGGCGCTATTTGGCGTTGGCAGGCGGCTTAATTAAAGCGATCAGGTCGATCTTGACGATAGTTGCCAAGAATTTTGAAAAAATATTGCCAGCGTGAGCCCTGCTCACAAAGCTCTTGAGTATCAATCACCGCTTGGCGGATAACTGATTCAGGAAATTTTTGACAGGCTTGAAAAGTGGCTGAACGCTTAAAATCAGGCATACGCAAACGTTCAATCACCTCTAAGGCTAATTGTTGCCAAGGGTGAGCAGTTGGTTTGATGACTGGCCGAGGCCGTTTGACTAATTGGCTAATGTCAGTAAACTGACGAACATCACGAGGCATATTGCTAAAATAAAATAAAAGTTTTAAGATAAAAGACTCTTAAAGTATAACTAAGCTATGGATCAAAAGCAAATTGCTAGTGGCCGTGTTCGACGGCTGGTTATTAATCCCGATTCCCGTTTGCGTCGTCTGGCGCAGCCGGTTGATTTAACTATGCTTAAAGATAAAAAATTTCAAGAACTAATAATTGATATGGCTAAAACCATGTTGGTCAAAGATGGTGTTGGTTTAGCTGCCCCACAAATTGGTCGCAATTGGCGGCTAATTGTTATTAATACTGATGAAGGTGTTTGGCCAATAATCAATCCGGTTTTAACTGATATTAGTTCGACAACTCTAGTCGCAGAAGAAGGTTGTTTGTCAGTTCCTAATGTCTTTGGACCAGTGCGACGAGCTAAAGAACTAGTTTGTCATTATATTAATGATTTAGGACAAGAGGTTCATTTGTCAGCTAAAGGAAATTTAGCTCGAGTTATTCAACATGAAGTCGATCATTTAGACGGCGTTTTATTTATTGATCATTTAAATCAATAAGCATGGCTTCTTTGCCGATTAAAATATTATTAGCTGGTTCACCACAATTGGCTGTGCCGGCTTTTCAGGCTATTCTTGATGATGACCGTTTTCAAGTATTGGGATTATTAACTCAACCAGATCAGCCGGCTGGTCGTGGTTTAAAATTGACTCCCCCGCCAGCTAAAATTTGGGCTGAAGAAAATAATTTACCAATTTGGCAACCAGAAAAATTAAAAACATGGCTACCAGTTTTGACTGAGATTAATCCAGAAATCGTAGTAGTTATTGCTTATGGTAAATTAATCCCTGAGTCTTTATTGAATTTACCAAAGCGTGGTTGGATTAATGTTCATGGGTCATTATTGCCTAAATATCGTGGAGCTGGCGTATTATCTGCACCAATTATTAATGGCGATCAGCAAACCGGAGTTTCAATAATGAAATTAGTTAAGGAACTGGACGCTGGACCAGTTATTTTCCAACAAGCCATTCCTCTGTCTATTGATGAAACAATGGGCAGTTTAGCTAGTAAAATTGGTGATACGGCCGCAGCTATTTTACCAAATACCTTGATAGGGTATATTGAGGGAAATCTTTTACCTCAAGCACAAGCTGATAATCAGGTTAGTTATGCTGGTTTAGTTATGACTGCTGATGCTAAAATTGATTGGCAAAAATCAGCCATTGAAATTGAGAGATTGGTTCGAGCGATGCAGCCAGCCCCGGGTGCTTGGACAACTTGGCACGATCAGCGGTTAAAAATTATAATTGCTCAATTATCTGATCAGAGTTGGCTTAGTCCTGGTAAAGTTGGTTTGATTGATGGGCAACTAGCTGTTGGCACTAGCCAAGGTAGCTTAATAATTAAGCGATTGCAATTAGCTGGTCGGCAAGCTGTTAGTGGGGCTGAATTTTTAATCGGTCAACCAGTTGTTTTGGGAGAATATTGGGTATAATAGTGCTAGACAAAGCCAGAAGTTTTTGTTATATTACTAGCGAATTATAGACGCCACCATCGTCTAGCGGCTAGGACGCATGGTTCTCATCCATGTAACCGGGGTTCGATTCCCCGTGGTGGTACCAAATTAAACTGATTATTTATTGTCAGTCGATTTTAAAAAATATATGACGGATTTGCCGATATTCGAACAGAGTGAATTAAATAATTCCAATAATCTTTCGTCTCAGCCTTTCTCTTTATCGTCAAATCATCAGTCGAGCAAAAAGAAGTCTTGGTTGATATTATTAATAATAGCTACGGCCTTAATTATTGGTGGTAGTTTTTTTGTCTATCGAGCTTATTCGCAATCACCAGAGCAGATTATTAAAAAAATGTTTATTAATTTGTCTAATGTCAAAACTTGGCAATACTCTGGTGAAATTAAAACCGAAGGTAATCTGGGAGATTCTTTAACCAATCAAGCAGATTTATCATTAATGATCCCCCTTAATCAGGATGAAAAAACCAGTCAGACAATTGTTAGTTTTAATGGTTTGGTTGATATTAATGAACTTGATCAGCCTAAGTTTTTATTAGCTCTTGATATTAAAACAAATGCTTTAACGCCTGCCGATATTTCTTTTGGCCTGGAATCAAGAATTATTAATCAGGTCGTTTATACTAAGCTTAGTGCAGTTCCTTACTTAGGTTTTTTTGACTTAAGTTCATTAAAAGATCAATGGATCAGAATAGATACTAATGATTTTAAAAAACAAATCACGACTAATCAGCCAATAGCTAAATTAGAGAATAACCAATTATCTTCAGATCAGATAATTAAATTAGCAACAGCTATTAAACAAGCTGACATTTTAAAAATAACAGAGAGACTGCCTAATGAAAAAATTGATGGAGTTGATAATTATCAATATCAATTTATTCTTAATCCAGAAGGAATAAAGTTATTTTTAGTTGAATTTGTTAAAATTGTTGAGGATGAAGAATTAAATTCAATTGAGGTTGATGAAATGTACGAGGAAATTTATGGAAGAAACGAATTATTAGCTGGTAAATTATGGATTGGTAAAAAAGATTTATTACCACGTCGAATTTCTTTTGATCTAATAACCACAACGGCTGATAAAACAAAGGTCTTGTGGAAAAATAGTCAAATTATATCGTTTAGTAATTTTAATCAGTCAGTTGATATTGATATTCCAACACCAACCAAATCGTTACTAGAATTGTTTAGTGGCTTTGCTCCAATGTTTTCTGGTTTGAATCTAACGACTAGTTCGACACCAACATCAATTATTGAACAGTCATTAGATAATGATTCTGATAATGATGGTTTAAGTGATGGCGATGAGCTTAATATTTATGGCACTGATCCTTTTAATCCAGATAGTGATGGCGATGGTTATTCAGATGGCGACGAAGTTAAGGGCGGCTATAATCCTAATGGTCCAGGAAAGTTATTGATTAATGATTTTATAGTTGACAAACCAAAACCGCTTCTGGTACAATAGAGTTATCAATAAAACGCCCGCCAGGGCTGTTTTTAAAATCAAGATTTATGGAGAAAATCACTGCTTATTTTCGTTCGGCTTGGGCTGAGATCAAAAAGGTCAGCTGGCCAACTAAAAAAGAGACTTATAACTACACTTTACTGGTCATTGGCATTAGTTTGGGCACAGCCATTTTTTTGGGTGGCCTAGATGCTTTGTTTGCGGCCGGCTTGAAGTTGCTAATTAAGCAATAACCACTAATTTTTAGTTCATTCCTATGGCTAAACAAACTCTTAATCAAGGACGGCGCTGGTATGTCCTACACACCTATTCTGGCTATGAAGAAAATGTAGCTCAGAATATTAAACAACGCATTGAATCGATGGACATGGAAGACAAGATTTTTAATGTCATGATTCCAACCGAAAAGAAGATCAAGATTGTCAACGGCAAGCGTAAAGTTTATGAAGAAAAGATTTTCCCTGGCTATATTTTAGTCGAGATGATTGTAACCGATGATTCTTGGTATGCTATTCGCAATACCCCTAATGTTACTGGTTTTGTCGGAACTGGCACGGTGCCAACCCCAATTGATGAATCAGAAATCAAGGAATTGCAGAAAAGAATGGGTCTTGATGAACCAAAATTCAAGATTGATGTGTCAGTTGGCTCCCCGGTTCGAATCATCGATGGACCATTTAAAAACTTGGAAGGTAAAGTTACCGAGGTTGATGAAAATCGCGGTAAAGTTAAATTGCTGATTTCCATGTTTGGTCGTGAAACTCCAGTTGAATTAGACTTTTTACAAATCAATAAGATTTAATAACTTAATTACTGCACAGGTTGGTGGCGGGCCGGTAACGGCGCGCTTCTCCGCACACCGCCCCTAAAAAATTGTATGGCTAAAAAAATAATTACTCAAATTAAATTACAGATTAAAGGTGGCCAAGCCAATCCAGCCCCTCCGGTTGGACCAGCTTTGGGTCAACATGGTCTAAATATTGCTGATTTTTGCAGCAAGTTCAATGAGGCTACCCGTGATAAGATGGGCGATGTTATTCCAGTTGTTATTACTGTTTATGCTGATCGCACCTTTGATTTTATTACCAAGACTGCACCAGCTTCTGAACTAATTAAAAAAATTGCTAAAGTTGGTAAAGGTTCAGGTAATCCTTTAAAAGAAAAGGTTGGTAGTTTGACCACGGCTCAGTTAAAAGAAATCGCTGAGACTAAGATGACTGATTTAAATGCTCGTGATACTGAGGCAGCGATGAAGATTATTGCTGGTACTGCTCGGCAGATGGGCATTGAGATTAAAGACTAATTATTTATTAAATAAGATCGTGGGAGCTAGCTAGACTAGCACTCGCACCACAATCGTATGGCTAAAAAGATTCAAAAGAAAACTAAAACCACTAAACAGGGCAAGGCTCAGGCTGAAGTTCGTCAATTGGTGGATAAAACCAAAACTTACGCTTTAGCTGAGGCTTTGGATTTAGTTAAAAAGACTAGCACCACCAAGTTTGACGCTTCAGTAGAGGTCCATTTGCGCTTAGGGATTGATCCTCGTAAGGGTGATCAGCAAATTCGTGGCGCCGTTAGCTTGCCACATGGTACTGGTAAAACTGTCAAAGTGGCGGCTTTTGTTAGTCCGGCTAATGAAGCAGCCGCTAAAGAAGCTGGAGCTGATTTAGTTGGTGGCGATGATTTGATCGAAGAGATTCGCAAGACTGAAAAGACTGATTTTCAGGTAGCTGTAGCTGAGCCAGCTTTGATGAGAAATTTGGCAGTTATTGCTAAGATTTTGGGTACTCGTGGTTTGATGCCATCCCCTAAGAATGAAACTGTTACCACTGATCCAGCCAAGGCCGTTACTGAATTAAAGAAAGGTAAAGTTAGCTTTAAAAATGATGATACGGCTAATTTACATGTCGCTATTGGTAAAGTTTCTTTTAGCGCCGAACAATTGGCCGATAATTTTCAAACACTATTAGAAACAATTAAAAAGAGCAAGCCAGCCGGCTCCAAGGGTGCCTATATTAAGAGTGCGACAATTTGTTCAACTATGGGACCTGGTGTCCGTGTTTCATTAGGGTAATTATTGAAAAGTTCTTATTTGTCCGTTATTTGAGTTCGCTATAAAAAATCGACCCCGCATCAGGGGTCGATTTTTGTTTAATTAATTGGCAAGTCCACTTCAAGTGCTCCTGCACCGCCAAATTGTGGTTTGGCTGGGCGCTGACGATAGCCATGAGTTTTGAGCCAGGCGATGGTAAAAGGCTGTAAAACACCTTGTCCATCAGCTGAATGCCAGCCTTGGCCGGTTATTACTAGCAATTTAACACCACCACCCTGCTTAATCCAGTAATTAAAGAAGTTAATTAGCTCAATTTCAGCTTCACGACGACTACAACCGTGCAGGTCGAGTTTAGCCACCGGTTCTTGTAGATATTTATTAACTTTACGTTGAATAATTGACTTGGTCATAATAGCTTGATTATAGCAGTTTTTAAGGCTTGCCGAAAGCTAGTTTAATCTGTTAAAATGATTATAAAGAATAGCTAAAATAAATATCTTCCTATGCTTAGTCGACCATCTAAAATTGATTATTACATGAATATTGCTGGTGAAGTAGCTGGCCGTTCTACTTGCTATCGGGCCAAACACGGGGCAATTATTGTTCGTGATGATCAGATTATCTCAACTGGCTATTTGGGTTCACCACGTAAGACTAAAGATTGTTGGGAAAGAGGCAATTGCCTTAGAGAATTAATGAAAGTGCCACATGGTCAGCGTTATGAGCTGTGCCGTAGTGTTCATGCTGAGCAAAATGCTATTATTAATGCGGCTCGAGCTGGGGCTAGCTTACTGGGTTCCACCATGTATTTATATTCGACAGTTATTCGTGACGGCCAGGAAAAACCGCAAAATGCTTACCCTTGTTTTATTTGTAAGAAGATGATTATTAACGCCGGCATTGAAAAATTGGTCGGTCGCCAAGCCGATGGCAGTTTAAAGACTTATGAAATCAGCGATTGGGTCAAAGACTGGCAAGACCAGGACATGTTTGATGATACTGAACAATATGGCGCGGCAATCAATGCCGAGCAATCTAAATAGTTGAAATAAAGTTATTATGGACAAATTGATTATCGGTTTAACTGGCCAATTGGCGGCTGGCAAGACGACAATAGCTCAGTATTTAGCCAATAAATATGGTGGGAAAGTCTATGGTTTTTCTGGACCATTAAGAGATGTCGTCGATCGTTTGACTCTACCTCAGACCAGAGAGAATATGGCTAATCTGTCGTCAATCTTAAGACAGCAATTTGGTCAAGATATTATTTTAAGGGCGATTATGCGCGATGTCCAAAATGAACCTTGCCCGTTTATACTCCTAGAGGGTATGCGTCGCTATGGTGATTTTATGGCTTTTCGAGAGTTTCCTAATTTTCATTTAGTGGCAGTGCTGGCTGAGCAAGAATTGCGTCATCAGCGAATGACTAAACGTGGTCAAAATCCAGACGATGCCAGCAAAACCCTGGAGCAATTCAAGATCGATGAACAAGGTGAAGCCGAGCAAGAAATACCCAAAGCAATTGCTGAGGCTGATTTTACGGTCAATAATGATGGTGATCTAACTGCTCTTTATGAGCAGGTCGAGGTTATCTACCATCGATTGACTAAAGCTGATTAAGTCATTAAAAAGAATTTATGGCTGGAAAATTAATTGTTCTCTATGGCATTAATAATTTAGGTAAAAGTACTCAAGCCAAATTATTGGTTGACCGTCTGCGTGATGCAGGCTATTCCACTACCTATTTGAAATATCCAATTTATGAATTGGCACCGAGTGGTCCACTACTCAATGCCTATTTGCGAGAAGGCAATCCACTGCAGTTATCGCCACGTGAAGCTCAGATTATTTATGCTTTAAATCGTTTTCAATATCAGCCAGAAATAGAAAAACAATTGGCAGCTGACGAATGGATTGTAGCTGAAGATTATACCGGCACCGGCCTGGCTTGGGGTTGGGGAGCTGGAGCCAAACTTAATTTTTTAGAAGCTATTAATGAAGGACTACTTAAGCCAGATTTAGCTTTGTGGTTAGATGGTGAGCGCTTTGTTAGTGGTATTGAGCAGAGCCACAAACATGAAAGCAATAATGAGTTAATGAAAAAGGTTCGTGATTGTCATCAACAGCTAGCCGAACGCTATGGTTGGCCCCGTTTTGATGCCAATCAGCCCATAGATAATTTGAACGATCAGTTGTGGCAAGCGGTTAAAGTATTATTTTAAGAATAGGCCTAAACTAGGCTTAAATTCTAGCTATGGAAAAATTAATCCCAGTTATTGGACTCGAAATACATACTGAACTAAAGACCAAGAGCAAGATGTTTTGTCGTTGTGATAATAATGCTGAAGGTCAAGCGGCTAATACTTTGGTTTGTCCGATTTGTCTTGGGCATCCTGGAACTTTGCCGCGACCAAACCAACAAGCAGTCCACTTTTGTCTATTGCTAGCTAAAGCTTTGAATTGCCAAGTAAATCAGCAGAGTCGCTTTGCTCGCAAGAACTATTTTTATCCTGACCTCCCCAAGGGGTATCAGATAACTCAGTCAGATACTCCACTAGGGTATAGTGGAAAATTAGATATTGACGGCCGAGAAATATTTATTACTCGTATTCATTTGGAAGAAGATACTGGTAAGCTAACCCATGATAAAGGTAACCAGCATAGTTTGGTTGACTATAACCGAGCTGGCACTCCCCTAATTGAATTAGTGACTGGGCCAGTACTAACTTCAGGCATTGAGACACGTCGTTTCGGTCAGGAATTTCAAAAATTACTGCGCTATTTAGGTATTTCTGGGGCCAATATGGAAAAAGCCGAGATGCGTTGTGAAGCCAATATTAGTTTACAAGAAGTTGGTCGCTACGAGATTAACGGGGCTATTATTAGGGGTAAAGATGATTATACTCTAAATCATAAAGTTGAGGTCAAGAATCTTAATTCTTTTAAGGCCTTGGAACGAGCCATCGATTATGAAATTAAACGCCAAGGTGAAGTGTTGACTAGCGGTGGAACAATTGCCGCTGAGACCAGAGGCTGGGATGAAGCTACTAACGCCACTAAACCACAGCGGGTCAAGGAAACCATGGCTGATTACCGCTATTTTGAAGAACCAGATATTCCTCCACTAGTCATTAGTGATCAGTGGCTAAAGGAAACAGTAGCTGAGGTAGATAAATTAGAATTGCCACTAGCTAAAGCCAAGCGTTGGCAAACTGACTACCAATTAACCGCAGAAACAGCTGATTTACTAACTTGTTGGCCAGAATTAGCGACTTATACTGATCAAGTTTTAGAGCTAGCTCAAGCGGCTCGTCCAGAACAAGCCATAGCGGTAGCTAAAGTGGCAATCAATTGGCTGACTAGTGAATTATTAAAGCATTGTCGGCTGGATAGTTTTGCTAATTGTCCGGTGAGACCTGAGCAATTATTTGATTTAGCAATAGCGATTAGCGATAAAAAGATTAATTCCACGGCTGGACAAGTGCTGTTAGCTGAATTAGTTAAAAATAATAACTCCAGTGTAGCTGAAGTTATTGAAAAATTAGACTTAGGTCAAGTAGATAATAGTGATCAATTAGCTGAGCTAGCTAAAGTCATTATTGCTGAATACCCCCAGCAGGTCTCTGATTACCGAGCTGGTAAAACTCCCCTTTTACAATTTTTTGTTGGTCAATTAATGCGCCGTAGTGCTGGTAAAGCTAACCCACAAGTCGCCCAGGAGGTGCTGGAGAAGGAGTTAAATCAATAAATTAAAAGAGATTGCTATATTCAGGATAGTTTGTTTTGATCAGTTGTTTCCATTTGGCTGTTTCATTGCCGTCGCCTAGGTCGGCTTTGTGGTAAATCAAGAGGAGATTGATTGTTGCTAGTTTTTTATTGACGGCTATAATACAGCGATTGCCGGAAGCATGCCGCGATTTGGTGGTACCGGCGACGCGAAACTCTATTTTGGCAATTATAATATCGCCGCTGGCTGTGATAACTTCAGCAACCGAGGTGGTTAGCAATGAATCAAAGCGCTGCAACTCTTCGAGTAGCGCCCGATAAGTTATTTCCCAAGCTTTCTTATATTTTTTAGCGAATTTTTTCAAATAGTGATGCTCGGCAAAAGTTTTAATTGAAACTGAGTAGCTAATAGACATAGCCAGGATCTTCTTGAGTGATTAGCTCATAGGGAATAATCTCGTCGGGCTGACAAATCTTGTAAGGCAATTGATTGTGGGTAAAATGGACTATTTCGGTCGCTTTTTTAGTCTTCCATTTCTGGCAGATTTTCTTGATTAGATTCAATTCGTCTTTAGATAATTCGGTTAAGGTCTGTTTTTTAGAGCTATCGGTCTCGGAAATCAAAAGTATGTCAGATTTATGGTCAATACTTATTTGACCAGATTCTTGTAGCTCGTCAATGGCTCTAAAATATTCATTAGGTACAGGTCCGTATTGCAGGCGCCGATACTGCATGCCGCTCATGCTTTCTAAGTGGTCGTAGAACCAAGCGAAATCAGCCAAGTATAA
>Ga0265294_10000572_pt1 | contig 49049 bp, 46 predicted proteins | sample MunlanPumphouse3_FD_192504 | JGI IMG/M metagenome (GOLD analysis project Ga0265294, IMG submission 192504) | Groundwater microbial communities from a municipal landfill in Southern Ontario, Canada - Pumphouse #3 | ecosystem: Environmental > Aquatic > Deep subsurface > Groundwater | place...
CTACTCTTTTCATATTGTTGAAGTATTGATTAATAAATCAACTAAAATAAAAAAATGTGCCGTAAGAGCACCAGGAGGCCGGCTTAGATTTTTATCCCGTTTATGTATAAAGTGCCTTTTTATGTACCTTTGTACATTGAGAGTTAATAATGTTGTTGCGCAATGTCGGATACAAGTGTATTGCTTTCGGGTATTGAATATAAACTCAGGAAACTGATAGCTTCCAATGTAAGACTTCGTACCTTAGTTGACTCTCAAGAAAAGGAACTCTTGCGGTTGAGGCAAGAAAATGTACGGTTAAAAGAAGAAAATAGCATCTTAACAGAAAAAATTGAAATAAAAACCATTGCTGATACGTTCAGCAATAAATCAGAAATTGAAGAAGGAAGAAAACGTATTCAGGCTTTAATGCAAAGTATAGAGCAGTCAATAGCCTTAATCAACAAGTGAGCATTACATATTTTTGACAGAGTAGAATGGATAAGATCACCATAAATATCACCATAGCAGATCGGCCTTATCGTTTGACTATCACTCGGGGCGATGAAGAGGTGCTGCGTAAAGTTGCCGTTACCATTAATGAGCAGCTTAAGCAGTATGCCGAACGATATGCGTATAAAGACCGGCAGGATCTGTTAGCCATGGTTGCCATACAATATGCCACCTCTTCTCTGAAAAATGAATCAGAATTAGCTTTTAGAGATATACACTTAACCGAAAAGTTAGAAACTCTTGACCAGTTATTAAGTGCTCATTTAACAGATTGAGCTTTTAGATTGTAAACACGTTCTTTGAAAAGATAGTACCCGTCCGATTCAACATGATTGTAAACTCAACATTACAATAATACCGGGCTCGCTCTTAGTCAGAAAAACAGGCCTCATTCTCTTAGGGGAAGCTTGACTATGTCAAGCCGGTGGAAGTTTGCCGGACAAGGCACCCAAAGCGTGTCGTAAAGGGGTTTACTAACTCCTTGATGACAGACGGGTACTTTTTTTATGCCTTCTTCCATTTCTCTCATCTAATAAAAACGAAGACGATATGGAAGAATTGATTATCTACTTGATCTTATTTATAGTAGGAAGTGGTGTTGGTATCTTACTGACTACCACCGTGCTACGACGGGCTATGCTTAAGAAAAGCAATGCCATGCTTGAAGAAGCCAAAGAAAAGGCTGAGGTTATTAAGAAAGAAAAAATACTACAAGCCAAAGAAAAATTTCTTCAGCTAAAAGCCGAACATGAGAAAGCTACTGCAGAAAAAAATAGAGAGATGCAGAAAGCTGAGAATCGCCTGAATCAGCGCGAACAAAATATCAATCAAAAATTTGAAGACTATAGCCGTAAACAACGCGAGTTCAACCAACAAAATCAACAGTTAGCAAATAAACAGGAAAATCTTACCCGAAGGTTTGAAGAGATAGACCGCATCAAAGAAGAGTTAGCCAAAGAACAAGAACAGCACGTCAAACAATTAGAACTGATATCAGGCCTCTCAGCTTTGGAAGCCAAGGAACAGTTGATAGAAAGTATGAAAGAAGAGGCCAAATCAGAAGCAATGGTCTATATCAAAGATGTGATTGAAGAAGCTAAGCTATCAGCAAACAAAGAAGCAAAAAAAATCATAGTAGAAACTATTCAACGTACCGTTGCTGAGCATACCATTGAAAATACTGTTACTGTTTTCAATATTGAAAGCGATGAAATCAAAGGACGTATAATTGGTCGCGAAGGGCGTAATATCAGAGCTTTAGAAGCTCTCACAGGCATAGAGATCATCATAGACGACAGCCCTGATGCGGTATTGCTGTCGGGATTCGATCCGGTGAGACGCGAAATAGCCCGACTGTCGCTGCATAAACTCATAAGCGATGGCAGGATACATCCGGCACGTATTGAAGAAGTAGTTCAAAAAACTGAGAAACAAATTGAACAAGAGATACTTGAAACAGGGAAACGAACGGTTATTGATTTAGGCATACATAATATGCATATCGAGCTGATCAAAATGATAGGCCGAATGAAATACCGTTCATCTTATGGGCAAAATCTACTACAACATTCCATAGAAGTAGCTAAGTTATGTGTTACTATGGCATCAGAGCTTGGGCTGAATGCCAAGGCGGCCAAACGTGCCGGACTATTGCATGATATAGGCAAGATAGCCGAAACCAACGAAGCCGAATTGCCTCATGCCATATTGGGAATGCGTATAGCCGAGAAGTACAAAGAAAAACCCGATGTATGTAATGCCATTGGGGCACATCACGATGAGATAGAAATGGAAACCTTGATAGCTCCTATAGTACAAGTATGCGATGCTATTTCTGGCGCCCGACCGGGTGCCCGGCGAGAAGTGGTGGAAGCATATATACAACGATTGAAAAAATTAGAAGAAATGGCACTCTCATACGATGGAGTCATTAAAACCTATGCCATACAAGCTGGACGCGAACTAAGAGTGATAGTTGGAGCCGATAAAATGACGGATGAAGATGCCGATAAATTAGCGTTCGACCTGTCAAGAAAAATACAAACCGAGATGACGTATCCCGGACAGATCAAAATTACTGTCATACGCGAAACAAGAGCCGTGAGCTATGCCCGATGATCCCTGTGTAAACAGGAAATATAACCTGGCCTGTCTCACAACTGGGATTTATTGAAAATAATACCGACTTTGCACTGTCATATGGATTATAAAACAATCCATTGACCGATATTGTTATCATACGGATGCCATGACACAAGATGAGAAAATAGCCTTTGAAGAGCAAGCTCGCATATTGCTGAATGAAATAGTGACCGATGCATTGAGCCGTGATAGCAAAGTGTTTATACTGACTGATACCAATACCCAACAATGGTGTTATCCGGTTTTTGCTGAAAAGATTGATGGGTTGGCAGCTCATATGATACCTATTACTATTCCATCAGGCGAAATAAATAAAACCCTTGAATCAGTTTCATATATTTGGAAACAGCTCACTACCCATCAGGCTGGCCGCGATGCGGTGCTCATCAATCTGGGTGGCGGAATGATCAGCGATATTGGTGGATTTGCAGCATCTTGTTTTAAACGGGGAATACGAACTATCCATATACCTACCAGCTTGTTATCCATGATAGATGCTTCGATAGGAGGAAAAACAGCAATTGATTTCATGTGGTATAAAAACCTTATTGGCACCTTTTACCCGGCAGAATCTATACTGATCTTTCCTGAGTTTTTAAACAGCCTTCCGCTGCCCCAAATCCGATCAGGATTAGGTGAGATCATAAAATACAGCCTTATTAGTGATCCTGACTTACTTACTTTTTTACCTCCAAAACAGCATATAGCTGCTATTACTACCGACCTGCTTAGGGCATGCATCCATGTCAAACAGCAGATCACTTTGCAGGACCCTAAAGAGAAAGGGCTTCGAAAAGTGTTGAACTTTGGTCATACAGCTGGTCATGCCATAGAATCCTATTTCCTTGAAGAAGCTGATGTTGTCACGCATGGAGAGGCTGTTGCAGCAGGTATTTTGGTGGCATTGTGGCTTTCGGTAACAGTTGTCGGTTTATCGAAAGAGATACTGAAAGACTATCAGGACCTGTATTTGCAATATTTTGTTCCTCTTGAGTTTGCTAACGAATCAATACCGGATATAGTGGAACGCATGCGACATGACAAAAAGAATCTGGGAGAAGAGACCCAGTTTGTTTTGCTGAGAAGTCCGGGTCAGCCAGTGATTGATCAAACCATCAATCCCACATTGATTGAGCAGGCTTTGCACTATTATTTGTCAATTAAATACAGATACCATGGAGATACGAAAAACTAATAAACCTTTGAAAGCTGTTATTCAGCTGCCTGGCAGCAAAAGTATCAGCAATCGTAGTTTGATGATAAGGGCTTATTCACGCAATCCCATTAAGATCAATTTTCTTTCGGAAGCTGATGATACACTGTTGTTGCGGAAAGCTTTGGATCAGATCCGTCATAGTGCTGATATTTCGGTTCCTATGGTGATCGACTGTGGGAATGCCGGGACGGTCTATCGTTTTCTGTTAAGCTATCTAGCTTCAAAACCTGGGCAATGGCTGCTAACAAGTGCTCTTCGCATGCTGTCAAGGCCTATAGGCGATTTAGTTGACAGTTTGCGCAGTCTGGGAGCAGATATTTCCTATACACGTGAAACAGGGTTTCCACCCGTCCTCATCAAAGGAAAAGTGCTGAAAGGCGGTAGAGCAGTAGTTGCCACCGATACAAGCAGCCAGTTTGCATCTTCATTGGTTATGGCAGCACCTATGTGGGAAAAGGGATTGGATATAGAGCTTACCGGAACTCAAAGCTCAATGCCCTATTTAGAAATGACACTTAGCCTGATGGAGCATTGTGGTGCGAAAATAAGTAGATCAGATGATAGGATCAGTGTGTTACCGGTGCCATACCGTAAGGCCGAACTGATAGTTGAAGCAGATTGGAGTGCAGCAGCCTTCTGGTATGAATTGGTAGGGCTAAGTCATTATGGTGAGTTGTTTTTAAAAGGATTGTCAACCCAAAGCTTACAGGGAGATAAAAAGATGATAGAATTTTTTAAGCATATGGGGGTTAGTACGTTTGAAGAGCCGGATGGAATACTGATATTCAAATCGGCTGAAAAAAGAGTACCGCTGCATTTCGATCTTCATCATTATCCCGATATGTTACCTGCATTAGTAGCCGTCTGCTGCGGCTTGGGTTTTGAAACTATCTTCACTGGCTTGCGTAATCTTGAGTTTAAAGAATCAGACCGTACATTGGCATTGCAAAAAGAAATGAAAAAAATAGGATGCCAATTCGAAAAGATCAAAGAAGGTGAATATAGGTTATCGCCTTCATTTATTGAGGATTATGCCAATACCGGTATTGTCTTTCAAACTTATGGCGATCATCGTTTAGCAATGGCATTTGCTCCGTTGGTTGCCAAATTGAATCGCTTGACCATTGAACGCCCTGAAGTAGTTGAGAAGTCATATCCGAACTATTGGACAGAACTTTTTTCGACCGGCTTGATCGCAAAAGTCTGACAGTAGCCTATTACTTTGTCAGATTTGAAAGCCGAACTGTTTGTGTTTTAAAATGAATGAGGAAGATAATTAGTTGTGTATCGTCTTCAGTAGGTGTCTATAAAAAACAATCCCCTGTAATTTCTTGAATTACAGGGGATTTTGTAGCGGGGGCAGGATTCGAACCTACGACCTTTGGGTTATGAGCCCAACGAGCTACCTCTGCTCCACCCCGCAGTATAATTCCTGATTTTGGAATGGGAGTGCAAAGATATATTTTGTTTCTTTGCAAAGCAAGCGAATTACTTAAATTATTTACTCATGACCCATAAATCGGGTTTTGTTAATATAATCGGGCATCCAAACGTAGGAAAATCTACCTTGATGAATGCACTGGTAGGTGAAAAATTGTCTATTATTACTTCTAAAGCACAGACTACCCGACATAGGATATTGGGTATAGTCAATGATGAACAGTATCAGGTCATTTTTTCCGACACACCGGGTATTATTGAAAGACCGGCCTACAAAATGCATGAGCTAATGAATAGCTTTATTCAGACTGCTCTGGTAGATGCCGATCTGTTGATGGTAGTAATAGATGTAACCGAGAAAACCGATTATACACAAACAGTAGAAAAGATACGCAGCAGTAAGGTACCTGTCTTTGTGCTGTTGAACAAGTCTGATCTGTCAACGCAGGAGCTTATGGTTGAGCATATCCGTCAGTGGGAAGCGTGGCTGCCTCAAGCCGAGGTGGTCCCAATCTCAGCTACTTTGGGTTTTAATATTGATGGGCTGCTTGAACGCATTGTTGATCGACTGCCTGTATCACCTGCTTATTATCCAAAAGATGAGTTGACTGATAGGTCAATGCGGTTTTTTGTCTCGGAAATAATACGTGAGAAAATATTGATCCATTACCAGCAAGAAATACCTTATTCGGTTGAAGTAGCTGTAGATAGCTATGAAGAAAGTGCAAAGCTGATCAAAATACGAGCCTTGATTTTTGTGGCCAGAGAATCGCAGAAAGCTATCCTAATCGGTAAGCAAGGATTGGCTATTAAAAAGGTTGGGATACAGGCTCGCGAAGATATCGAACAGTTTACTGGCAAGAAAATATTTTTAGAGCTAAGCGTGAAGGTGGTGAAAGACTGGCGCGATAATGAGACAGTATTGAAACGCTTTGGATATGAATAGCAGCATTAGGATAGCTTATTGGATTGTTGGAAAATACAGGAAAGCGAAATGGTTTTAGTGGGTTACCTGGTATGACAACATACGCACTAAAGATATAAGGATTATAAGATCAATAAAAGTTAGAGTAGAATACAAACACTATGGGTGGTATAGTTGCAATTGTAGGCAGGCCGAATGTTGGTAAATCCACACTTTTTAACAGATTGGTGCAGGCACGTAAAGCTATAGTAGAAGAGACAGCAGGAGTAACCCGCGACCGTCATTATGGTACTACTGACTGGAATGGTCGAGAGTTTACCATCATCGATACAGGCGGTTATGTGATAGGCTCGGACGATACTTTTGAAGTCGAAATTCGTAAACAGGTGCTGTTGGCTATTGAAGAGGCTGATGTAGTCCTTTTTTTGGTTGATGTAGTAAGCGGTATGCATGTATCCGATCAGGAGATTGCCAACCTGCTGCGTCAGATCAAGCCTCCTGTGTTAGTGGTAGCCAATAAAGTAGATAATACTGCCAGGCATGCCGATGCGTTAGAGTTTCATGCGTTAGGAATGGGAGCTATTTATCCCGTATCGGCTATCAGTGGCAGCGGTACAGGCGACTTATTGGATGAGATAGTACGTCTTTTGCCTGAAAAAGAAACAGAAACAGACCTCGACATAGCACGGCTTACGGTAGTTGGCCGGCCTAATGTGGGTAAATCATCATTCATCAATACATTGCTTGGAGAGGAAAGGAATATAGTTACAGCTGTTGCAGGCACTACACGCGATGCGATACACAGTAAATATTCTGCCTTTGGAATGGATTTTATATTGGTAGATACAGCCGGCATTCGAAAGAAAAGCAAGGTAACCGAAAATATTGAGTTTTATTCCGTCATGCGTGCTATACGTGCCATAGAAGAAAGCGATGTAGTCCTACTGATGGTTGACGCTCAAGATGGCCTTGAAGCACAGGATATCAATATTTTACGCTTAGTAGTAAAAGCAAAAAAAGGATTAGTTATATTAGTTAATAAATGGGACCTGATCCAGAAAGACTCAAACACACATTTACAGTATGAAAAGAAAATTAAAGAGAAGATAGCACCCTTTACTGATGTGCCTGTTATTTTTGTTTCGGTACATAATAAGCAACGGATATTTAAAGCTGTTGAAACAGCTAATGAAGTGTTTCACAACCGAAACAGAAAGATTCCCACTTCGGTACTTAACGATGTCATGCTGCCATTGATAGCTGCTACACCACCACCAGTCGGATCGAGAGGAAGAGAGGTGAAAATAAAATATATGATGCAGCTTAAAGTGACTACCCCTCAATTTGTCTTTTTTTGTAATTTCCCAAATGAAGTAAAAGAAAACTACAAACGCTTCTTAGAGAATAAACTACGTGAGCAGTTCACCTTTACTGGTGTTCCCTTAGCTTTATATTTCCGGCAAAAATAATGGATACTATACGGGTAGATAAATGGCTTTGGGTGGTGCGCTTGTTTAAAACGCGAAGCCTTGCCGGTGCCGCATGCAGAGGTGGAAAGGTGAAAATAAATCAGCAGACAATAAAGCCTTCTAAAGAAATAAAAATAGGTGATATCATAGAAGTACAACTAAATCAGCTGAATAAAGTAGTACAGGTAAAGCAACTGAGCACAAATAGAGTAGCCGCTAAATTAGTCGACCAACTAATGACCGACCTAACTCCGACAGAAGAATATGAAAGAATACAGATAATGAAAGAATATAAAGCTGGTCAAAGAAAACCGGGAAGTGGAAGGCCAACCAAAAAAGAAAGAAGAGAATTAGACTCCCTTAAAAATAATTTCTGATAAAATGAACAAATACTTTTAAACGCATAAAGTACACCTTGAAATTGATTGACAGTTCAAATATGACAACTATTTAATTCGATTAAAAGAGTATGAGTACAACCCGAATATCAGGCATATGGATCAGTGTTTTAGTGCTATGTATCAGTCCTTTGCTTCTTTTTGCTCAAAGCAATAAGCCACTGAAACAGCCAAAAGATGGATTTTCAATTGCGTTTTATTTTATAATGTGGAAAATCTTTTTGATACAATAGATGATCCTAAGACCAAAGATCAGGACTTTTTGCCATCAGCGGCTGTTTCATGGAACACCGAGCGATATTTTCATAAAATACACCAGATCGCTAAAGTGATAGCTAATATGGATAGCTTAAATTATCCACATATTGTCGGATTGGCGGAGGTGGAAAATGAAACTGTCTTAGAAGATCTGATCGCCCATGAATTTATTTCTAAGGCGGGGTATAAGATCATCCATGAAGAAGATACCGATCCGCGCGGCATTGAAGTAGCCTTGCTATACAGACCGGACTATTTTCGGCCTTTATATCATAAGCCATTAGTGTATATGCGTGAAAGTGGCTATCCGACACGACATATCTTGTATGTGAAAGGTGTTATTCATAGTGGGGATACCTTACATGTGTTTGTTAATCATTGGTTATCGCGTTATGGAGGTGTTGAGAAAACTGCCGGCACCCGTAATGGCACAGCAAATTTTCTCAGGATGGCTGTAGATATGATATTTAGTATGAGTCCTCAAGCCAAGATCATCATAGGTGGCGATTTTAATGACAACCCTGATGATCCAAGTATATTTAGTTTTTTACGGGCATTAGCACCAGATGAAGAGCCTAAACCCAACGAACTGTATAATTTAGCCATGATACCTTATCTTGAAGGGCAAGGAACAAGCTATTATAATAAATGGGATTTTTTCGACCAGATCATCGTTTCTTCATCTTTAATACAAAGCGATTCTCCCTTATATGCCGGCCCAATCAAAGTGATCAAAAAGGACTGGATGTTGTATAATGCCGGTCAATACAATGCACGTCCAAATCGTACAATGACAAGAAGAAACTATTTTGGCGGTTTTAGCGACCATCTGCCGGTTATGGTCAAACTTTATAGAAAGGACCAACTAAAAAAATAACGTAAAAATTTTTATTGAGATGTTTAAAGAAGCATATTTTGATGGAAAGAAACTAGCTTATACCGTTACGGGTGAAGGTGAGGCATTGCTCTTGCTTCATGGCTTCCCAATGGATAGGCGTGTTTGGGATACATGGATACCTGATCTTGCAAGAGAGTTTAAAGTGATAGCTGTTGATCTGCCAGGCTTTGGAGATTCTGAACTGATAGCCCAAATTCATTCTATGGATTTGATGGCCAAAGCCGTACAAAAGATCGTAGAAGCAGAGCAACTGAAGCGATTTGTTTTAATCGGTCATTCGATGGGAGGTTATGTATCACTGGCTTATGCATCGGCATATGCAGGAAATCTGGCAGGATTAGTGCTTTTTCATTCACATGCACGTGCCGATGATGAGACAGCAAAAGCAAATCGCGAGAAAGCTGTTATGCAAGTTCAGGCTGATAATACCGCTTATGTTACCAATTTCGTTCAAAGCCTTTTCGATGAACAGTTTGCGGCCTCCAATCCTGAGTTAGTACGCGATTACAGCCTAATTGCCGCCTCACAAACCCAGGCTGCTGTGATAGCCGCTTTAAAAGGGATGCGGGATCGTGTAAGTCATTTGGAAAACCTCCGATCATTGGAATGTCCAATATTGTTTGTCCTTGGAAAAAAAGATAGCCGCATGCCGTATATGAACCTATTGGCTCAGGTGGCCCTGCCACAGCATGCCGAGCTGTTGTTGCTGGAAGAGGTAGCACATATGGGATTTGCAGAAGATCCTTCGACTATCAAACCTATCATATTGGACTTTGTAGCACGCTGTATGTAAAAAGTTTATTACATTTACCGGCAGCAACAGCTGACCGGTCATGTTCTCCTTGCATAAATACCCTTTTGTGAGGCTTGTTGTCCCCTTAGCAGCAGGCATATGGCTCGCAATCAGGTATCAGACCAATATCTCACCTACTTTATTAAGCATAGTTCTTATCGGACTGTTGTTAGTCATATGGCTGATTACCACATACCTTTGTCGTTTTGCATTACGATGGGTGTTCGGGTTTGTCGCAAGCCTGATGCTGTTCATAATAGGCTACACAAATGTGATGCTCAGAAAGCCAGACTATCAACTTTTGCATTTTATGCATATTGATCAACCCGTTGAATTTTATTTGGCTCGCATCACAGAGCCGCCTCAACAGCGTACTAAATCAATACGGCTGCAACTTGAGATAACAGAAGTGATGCTTGACAGCGGCTCCCATAGGGCAGCAGGGAAGATAGTAGCTTATTTGCCTGTGTCAACTGTAGGTTTAGACTATGGCGATCTGATCCTCTTTCAAAAACCACCCGAGTTAGTCAGTAACCCATTGAACCCACATCAGTTTGATTATCAAAGATATTTATCGCGTAAGGGTATTTTACACCAATTATTTCTTAAAGAGGATGAATGGAAATATGCAGGCAAAGGAAAATTTAATCCGGCATACAGCTTTGCATATAGGCTACGTAATTCGCTACTAGAGTCGATACGGAATTTTGGACTTGATGGCGATGAGTATCATGTGGCTTCAGCTATTTTGTTGGGATATGATGAGCAGCTTCCTGCTTATTTACGACAAAGTTATACAGCTGCCGGAGGTATGCATGTGTTATGTGTTTCAGGACTGCATGTGGGTATAGTGTATCTTTTCTTTTCGTTTCTATTGTCGTTCCCGGGCAAAAACAAACAAGTCCGAACAGTTAAAACTATCATTTTGATAGCTATTGTTTGGTTTTATGCACTGCTTACAGGTCTCGCCCCTTCGGTGATCCGTGCAGCTACTATGTTCAGCTTTATGCTGATAGGGCAGGCTTTACAACGAACGTCTTATGTTATTAATACATTAGCAGCATCAGCTTTTCTATTGCTCTGGTTTGAACCGAATGTATTGTTTCATATTGGGTTTCAACTTTCATATAGTGCAGTAGCTGGGATAGTGTTGCTGCAACGGCCGTTGTATAATATAGTGTATTCACGCTTCTGGCTTATTGATAAAGCATGGGAAGCAATAACGGTTACTTTGGCAGCCCAATTAGCTGTTACGCCTTTTGTGCTACATTATTTCGGTCAGTTTCCAACCTATTTTCTGATTACCAACCTGATTTTAGCCCCAATCTCGTTTATCATTATTGTTACAGGAATGCTTTTGTTGTTACTTTCTTTTTTCCCATTGATAGCCACAGCAGTAGGATGGGCTTTGTCGGGTATGATATTTATTATGAATCAGGCTATTACAAGTATAGAAGCTTTGCCGTATGCGGTGATGCATTATTGGTATCTGCCTGCTACTGCCTCTTTTATTCTTGCCGTTACTATCATCCTGTTGTATATAGGTGCATCGCTTTCCTGGCGGAAGATCATCATCCCGATTCTGATATCGTTTGCGGCTTTTACTGTGTATGTCTCGCATCATCAATGGCAAAACCGGAATCATTCGGAGCTTATAGTGTATGCAGTTCCGCAGCATACGGTGATGGATTTCATACATGGAAATCATCATATACTGCTTGCAGATACCAATCGTTTTACCAATTCAAACTTTTTAGACTATTACCTGCGAAACAACTGGTTAGTATCGGGGATCAATAAGCCTGAACAGATTGTTTTGCCTTTGGAGGACACACACTATCCAGGCTTTTTTAAGCGAGGACCTTATATTCAGTTTCAATCGAAAAGTCTGACGATTTGGCAACAGCATGAAGGGAAGCTATGGATACCCAATAGTCCGCTTAAGGTAGATGTTGTAGTAGTAGCTGGTAATACTGCTGCACGTTTAGATGAACTATTGGCAAGCTATAGTTTTGAACACCTTGTATTTGATATGTCTGTACCTCCCTGGCAACTCGAAAAATGGATAGCCTTAGCCGTTGATGCCGGTATTCGGTTTCACAACATACGTACTCAAGGTGCGTTTCGTCTTAAAGTATAAAAAAAACGACTGTCGGTTTTTGACAGTCGTTTGAATTATGAAAAGAACAATGTAGTTATTCAATAATTAATTTGCGGGTTACTGTTTCTTTCTCGGCACGAATCCTCAACATATACACTCCTTTTTCTAAGTGGCGTACATCCAAGTCATATTTGAAGTCTCTGCTGATGGATTGTACTTTTTGATAAAACAGTCTTTTGCCGGTTAGGGCAAATAGCTCTATCTCCATATCTTTAGGTTGCATAGGAAGCTGAACAGTATACAACCCGTTGCCCGGGTTAGGATAAATTTGTGTTTGTTGCAGGTTGTTCTCACTAACTGATATCCCTTTGATAGTAACGAAACTCCAGCTTGGGCTCCATGCTGTTGAGTCAAGGCCTTGTATAGCACGTACTCTCCAGTAATATCGTGTATCTAACTCAAGCATAAATAGTGTCTGCCAACTGTTGTCGTTCGAGAAATATTCCTCAGGGCAGTCGAACGAGCTGTTCTCACAAAATTGTATCATATATTTTTGTGTGCCTCTTATCTTCTGCCATGTAAACACAGGTAGCCTGGTAATTTCTGTAGCATTATTTTCGGGAAAGCTTAAGGTTACTGCATCGGCTGTTGTAAACTTAAACGTGTTTGACCAATTTGATACACCACCGGCATGACGGGCATTAGCTCTCCAGTAGTAATCCTGCCCGAACACCAACCCCAAAAATCTGTATTCCGGAATAGGCGTTTCATAGGTAAATGGATCAGTAAAATCAGCATCAGTAGCTCTTTGCACGGTATAGCCTACTACCCCGGCTATTGAATCCCATTTTACAATGGTATCTAAATCAATTTTTACAGCATTGTTGACAGGAGTTTTTAATGTAGGCTTATCGATGATAGTAAATAAACGGGCCGGCGACCAATCGGATGTTGATTCGGCATGTTTTGCACGCATTCTGAAGAAATGGTTTTTACCAAAAAGCAGATGATGAAACTGGAAGAGGCTGGTTGTATCATCCGCAGTCGTGTACATTTTCAGATATTCACTATTAAAGCCATCACCTTGATAAGAGATGACGATACCTGTGGCTCCTGTCACAAATCCATTTTCGGTATCGGCCATGCTGACACCGTATAAATGTTGTGTGGTACCACTGGCTAAAGACTGCCATACACTCCCATTGTAGCTCAACAGTGTTCCGTTATTTCCAACAGCAAAACCATTGAACTCGTCTAAGAAAAATATGGAGTTTAGATCACGGGTAGAGCCTGATGTTTGTTCTGCCCAGTCTGTTCCGTTGAAGTGGAAGATACGTCCGCCTTTAGAGGAGGCCCATACCTTGTCTTCACTTAAAGCCCAAATACTTAGCAGGTCTCTATTAGTAAAATTAATTTTAGTCCAATCGGTACCATCAAATATAGAAACGGATCCTGCTTTTCCTACTATCCAAATTTTGTCGGGTCCCAATCCGTGGATATCATTATGGTCTCCAGTGATGTTATCAATGCTTGACCAGCTGGTGCCATCATAGTGAAGTACAGTGCCACTGTTGCCTACGGCATACCCATTGGTAGCTGAGGTGAAATATAATCCGTTGAGCTGCTGATCGGTGTTGGAAGTCATCTCTGTCCAGTCGTTGCCATCGTATGAGAGTATGACCCCATTTGCACCTGCTGCCCAACCGGTTGAAGCATCTGTAAAATAGACTGAGGTTAGGTGTGTGGTAGTATTGCTTTCAACCTGCTCCCAGGCATTATCTTTATATTGTAAGATAGTGCCATCATTGCCTACTATCCATGCATCGTCATGGTTTATGGCAAACACATCATTAAGCTGTTTGTTTATACCGGATTCAATCATAGACCATGATTCAACCGTGTCTATCTGAATATCATAATTATCGATACCGGTTAATACATCCCATTTAATAGTAGGATTAGGAGCTACAATTACATTATTATCCGGTTTGGTGATAGTTACTGTTGCCACAACTCTGAATGAGAATGGTTCCGACCACTCTGAAGTAGTTATCCCATCATTAGCTCTGACCCTCCAGAAATATATTTCATCAAATTTGAGTAGGCTCATGTTCATTGCCGTTACTGTTGTCTCTGGAAAAGTAATCGCATCGCTAAAATCGGGTTGCTGTGCCAGTTGAAGTTCATAATAGATGATCATGCCTTGACCTGTTACCGCATCCCAATCAAGTGTAACGTCAGGCGTTTGTCCGGTAGCGCCATCAGCTGGGGCTCTGAGAGCAGGGGTGTAAATCCGTGTTTGGGCATGGGCTCCAAAAACCATCAAAAATAAGAGTGCGACTAAGGAATAAATATTTTTCATCTTCATTGGGTTTATTCGGTTCATGACTAATAAACAATAATTTTTGAAATGGCAGACTGTTTCCCGCTTATCAAACGTACCACATATGTACCTGTTTTAAGGTGTTGCGTATTAAGACGTATCTGCTGATCACCTGTAGGATAAAAGCCGTAGTCAGTATGGATGAGTTGTTTACCGCTAAGATCGAAGATTTGCAGCTGTACAGAGCCTGCCTCCTTCAGATCGAAATGTAGTACAGCCTGATCGGTTACAGGATTTGGATAAATTCGAAGATGGGTAAAATTGTCCTGAGCTAAAGCAGCATGTTCTTCAACACCTACCGGCTTGCGATATTCGTTGCAACGGTATAAGCCCCGGCCAAAAGTGGCAGCATAGATAATCCCATAATTATTAGTGCCCGGATAATTCACTACCAAGGTGTCAATGTTAATAAGCTGGACTGTATCAGCAGCACGATTGATCAATTGTTGCTTCAGATCGAATACGGGTACATCACCTAATCCTGGCTCAAACGACCAGCTTACTGTCTCGCTAAAGACATTCGGACTGGTAAATATTCCTTTTTCTGTTCCTATATAGGCAAGGCCTGAGTGATTCATTTCTAATACCGAAGCATACACCGGCATCTTGGGTAGCCCGGTTCCTTGTTTGCTCACAAATAGTGGTTCAGGATCAAGGGCGTTGGTAGTAGTGAATATATAATGCTCATTTCCATAGTTGGCCAGAGTGATCATCACATTATTTGGGTTTGTCGGATCAACAGAGATAGAGGTAATAGCCTGCGAAATAGGTGTAGTAGTACCCGGCAGGTTGATAACCAGTTCCTTGGTAGCTACTATACATGCCGGGCTTTTTACATCGGCATGGTCATAATCGTATGCCAACGCTAAATTAGATATCCTGAAGAGCCTGCCGTTGCGCATACCTACAAACAAATGGTTAGCGTCTTTAGAATAGGCGATTGATTGCGGAACGCCGGTAAGTCCAACTGTGTTGTTCGATATCTCAAACCAATCGGGTGTCTTCCCAAACTGAAGCATTTCTTTGGTCATCCATACTCTGTTAGCTACAGCGATAAACAGTTTTGAAGCTACTATATCCTGTACTAAAAGGCTATCACCAGCTTGTATTGAAGTTCCTGCAGGAAGGGTATAATAAAACGGGTGCTCGTAGTTGCGGCTTAAGACTTTGATCGTTTGTCCGGCCTGATAATTAGCCTTAGCATGAAAATAGATCGAGTCGCGACTGTTAAAGTCATCATAGCTTTCCCATAATGCAATGGGTGTCTGGAAGGCTTGGGTGTTTCCGAATCCTGTGCTCAACAAAAACTGGGTCGAAAAGGTAAAGCCCATATCTTCCGAGCGGTCCATCTGACCTTGAGTGGCTGAAACTACTACAGCTTCTGGATGTATGGTTGACATTACGCATGATCCACCCGAGCTGACCGGATAAATAGTCTCACCTTGACGGGTGCTGTTACCTTCACCAGAGATAAAGATGGTTCCCTGATTATGTGCACCGGCTAATACACGATTTTCACCTCCGGAAGGAGCTATCTTGTAGAACTGTGAGCTAATATAGTTGCGGTTATTTGTAGTAAATAAATATATAACACTGTTAGCCTGCCCTTGGTGGATACCACCATCGGTTCCTAAGAAAAAACTATTGTCATCCCCTGGTTTGAAAACTATGCATTGTTGCCCGAAATGCACATATAATGCAGAGAATCCCGAGCCTGCTGAAGTGGATTTCAAATCCCATGAGTACAATCCTTGATCCATGATCTTACGGCCTTCCCACAAATTGGCACCTCCAACTACTACTCGATCAGGGTCATTAGGAAAGACAGCTATGTAGTTGTTAAAAAGACCTCTTTGATTATAGAGGTTTACTGAATTAGTAGCCGGAAGTATCACTTGCCAGGTATCGCCCTTGTCGGAGGATTTATAAATACCTTGATGTACTCCAAAGCTTGTTACAGCTGCGGCATAGATGATATCATTATCGGAAGGAGCAATAGCTAACTCAATTCGTGATACATCGGCTGTAGGTAGCATATTTTCTTCACCGGTCGAACGCAGCTCAAACTTGGAAGGATCACCGGATTTGGAGATATACACTTTATTTTCTATTGCAGCTGCTAATACACCAGCCGTTCCTACTTGAATATCAGTAGCGTTGATGTTCAGTAAATTACCATCAATATCTTTTGCAGTACTCCAGCTTTGACCTCCGTTAGTAGAAAATAGCAAGCCGGTATTGGTAGCAGCAAATAAATGTCCACTGCTGTTGATAGCTAACTCGTTGATAAAAGCCCATTCAGCGGTGTTGTCGTTAGCTGTGGGTGTTGTGAGTTGAGTGAAAGTATTTTCTCCGCTAAGCTTCCAAAGGCCTTGTCCGACAAAACCGGTTGTATAGCCTAAGTCACCTAATATATTCAGTGTTTGAGCTTCAAAGCCATCTCCGGTTCCTATGAAGATATCGCCGTTAGAGGCCTGTACCATGCAGCTTACCATCAGATTAGGTCCTTCAACAGGTTTCCAGGTAATCCCTTCATTGATTGAAATCCAGATACCGCCGCCGGTAGCACCGGCAATCAGAGTGCTAAGCGATTCATCCCTGTTGTCGTACAGTATGCCTTTGGTTTTACCACCATAATTATCAGGTCCTAAGGATGTCCATTTAAGTTCTGTTTGCGACTTAAGCCCTGCTTGTGCGGTAGCTTGCTCATAGGCTGCTACAACAGCTTCTTCGGGTATCAATCCCGTGTGCTGATTGCTACGTAAGGCATATAAATAGGATTCAGCAGTAGGCTCCTGAACAGATCTCGGCACATAACCATTTTGATTTTCGGCAAAAGAGGATGTGTACAACAGGCTGAAAAACAAGAGAATGGAGATTAGTAAAAATCCTTTTTTCATATCATATAGTTTTGATTATATTTGGATCTGATCCAATTTTTAAAATAGTGGCACAATTTACGCCAATTATTTATATCTGCAAGATGATTAAGCAGTTTTTATTTAACACTTCTTAACACGAATTTCTTGCCGCTCTTCTTTGCAAAAGTAAGCAATCCATTGATTGGATATGACAATGTAAGCCATATTTTGTTTATGGAATGCGTATTATCCTAAACCAATCAAGTGTTTTTGGCAAGTAAATTTACTTAATAAACAGACACACTGGTAGCTATGCAGATAAGTTGTGCTACATATTTTCAATCAGGGAGAAGCTCTACGGCCGGAATCCGGATAAATTCTTCTGTTTCCTGATCTACATATCCAAGCTGATAGTTAGAATATATCCCTGCCTGAGTAAAAACAGCTTCCCGGTCTTTACAAAGCGTCCAATCAATGGCACGCCACTTTGTATCATTGAATACAGCTAAGTAAACTATAGTATCAGGACAGTCGACAGCAAACCGTATGGAATGTGTGTGAACATACTGATTTGTCACATCCAAATAATGGTAATGTCCAAGGAAGCCTGGTGTTGTTTTGCCTATGTCTTTCAGTGCAAACAAACTTGAGTCTATATGGTGATAGATGCGTCTATATACCTTAGGTATTCTTTCGGGCTTTTGAAAGACGGCTTTTTCGTTGTCTTGTAATAATGGCTTGAAATATCCGTCTGGTGAATAATAAACTGCAAAATGCAATCCGTGACTGCTGTCGGCCAGATAGGGGATGTAGTCTACAGTAGCTGGAATACCGATGGTTCTGAGCAGCTTGACTTTCAGCCAGCTGATATCTCTGTCATGGCCTTTTTTATAGATTAACAAACTATCGGTTTGTTGTTCAAAGGCATTTTTTAAGAAGCGTTTATCAAATTCTATGGTGCTGTTCACATATCGGTTGACATTCGCAGCTAAAGAATCGGCCTGTAATATGGATGTGGCAATGATATGTTCTGCTATAGGTTCAAGTTGCCTGCGCCAGTCTTCAATCGTTTCATTACCTATTCTATAGGGTAAGACGAACTGGAAAAAGATTTCCTTAGGAATATATTTCAGATAGTCTGATTCTTGTTTTTCAAAGGCCTGATTTATTGTGTTTATAAGCAATGCAGCTGTAACAGTATCCCGATCGGATATGTATTTCTTCGCCTTATAGCCAAATTTGGGGGCGGCAGTTGAGAGGCTATCCCAACGAGCAAATAAAGCACTGTCGGATAGAAACGAAAGCGGCTTCAGATTATAAATGTTTCCGGCTGAATCGCTTATTTCATATTCTACCGCATACTGATCAATCATATGGGTAAGCAAAAAATAAATGGCTTGCAACTTTAGGCTGTCGGTCGATTCAATGTAAGGTGCTATAGCTTTAACAAGCTCAACCCGATTAAATCCGGTCGATTGTATGGTGTGCACTACTTCGGGTGGCAGTCCGGGTTTTTTTGATTTCAGACATGCCGTAGCCAATAGTATGGGTACAAACAGCCATATCCATTTTGCGGTTATAGGCCTGTTGGTTGCCATGATCAGATGCCTTGTAACACTTCTGAGGGTATCCAGCCTGTACTTCCATTGGCAATACGGATTTGCGACCAGTCGGATAGGTGGTCGAGCAGCAAAACTTTTGTGCCTTCATGAATCACAAACAAGTCAACGCTTGAGGCTGATGGTGAGCTTTTTACGGTGATAGTAGGGATAAACACTATGGCTTCATTGGTTTGCTGCGTATAGTAATATTTTTGAGAAGCTAACCCAAAGCTTCCTATAAAAAGTACTGTAGTGAGTAGTGCGGTGAAAAAGGCAGTCTTGCGTACAGTAGTACGAAAGGAAGTCAGATAGATATACACTAACAACAGACTTAGTGCAAAAAGTACTACCGAAATCCATGCCCAGACATCGGCCGGAAGTAATGTGTAAAAAGCACGCCACCATACTTTATAAAATATCTCGGGTAAGGTTTCTATCTTATCAACTATCATGGTATTGGCCAATGCAAGATTATGTCGAATGGCTTCATCGGATGGATGCAGTTTTAAGGCTTTTTCGTAATAAAGTATAGATGAAGGGTAGTCTTTCATCTTAAAATAGGCGTTACCCATATTATACAGCAGTGCATCAGATACATATCCTGCCTTGGTGATCTGATGATAGTAGATCAGAGCTGTATCGTAAACTCCTTGATTATATAGTTCATTGGCGTGATCAAAGATATGCTGCACATCATTTTGTTCAGCTAATATCCGTCCGTATGAAAATACTATTAAAATGATCAGACAAAAACTTTTAATGTATCGCATGGCTTAAGGTTTATTTGAGGATGCGTTCAGCTTTGGTGATCACTTGTATTCCTTGTTGATACAGTTCTTCCATTTTGCGTTCGGCATCGCCAGGAGCAAATCGGGCAAACTCGCAGTTATGAAGTGCTTGTACGAATAACTCGATCATCGACTCATCTAATTCTTTTTCTGATAAAATCGTACGCACATTGTCAATAGATAATTCAGCCAGGGGGATAGAGAACTTATCGGCTGTATATCCCCATAAAGCTTGTGATATCTCGGCATAAAATTCGTTTTGTTCGGTGCGTTTCAGGTGTTTTTCGGCTGTCTGCAATCGTTTCTTTGCCACCTTGGTAGCTTGTCTGTTTTTAAGTAGCGTTTGATTTTGGCGCAGATTTCTGTTTCGGCGGGCAATCCACACAGCAGCTACAAACAGGGCGATCAACAACAAATTGATCAGTATATAATTCGTTGAGGCGAAAAAAAATCGATTCACCGGATGGAGCCGGTTTGTTTGTGTTTTGATGTGCATGATATCGGAGCCTAAATACCGGATACCCTCTTGTGCAGGTCCTGCTATCAATGATCCTTCATCGTGCTCACTACCTTTCTCTACTAGTATATCATACTGTGGAGAGCTTATGGTTATATATTCTTTTTGCGTAGGATCAAAATAAGAGAACTCAATAGGAGTCAGGGTGTAGCTGCCTTGATAGCGAGGGATGATGAGATACTCCACCTTTTTTGTACCACTCACACCGGAAGGGCCTGTCTTGATATCGCTGCTCACTTTCGGATCATATACTTCAAAATCAGGTGGGAAACTTGGTTTGGGAAGGTCGATGAGTTCGATATTCCCTTTGCCACTGACACTTAAAGTGAGATTCATTGCTTCGTTGGCTTTGAGAACAGTGCGATCCGTGGAAGTTTGAAAATTATATTGTCCAACAGCACCATTAAAATTATTCGGCCGTTTGGCAGCTGGTATTGGCTGAACCTGAATAGTTACTGCATCTGATGCGATTACTTTTTCTACGTTGCGTATTGAACGATTAAAAAAAGGATCATTGAAAAACTGTTCAAACGGATCGTACGATCGCTGTCGTGAAGGTTGAACACGTAGCTGTACCTTGCATAACAACTCCATAGGGTCTATGGTAAGCTCTCCGCCTTTTTGGGGATAAATGGCTACTTTGCGGATCTCAGCCAAGGTATATGTATATCCATCAATAGTCTGGCTTGATTGAGTATAAGCAGCTGCGTTGTCGGTTAAGTTTTTTGTCCAGAAACCCGGGAAAGAAGATAATTTGTTGATCGTTATAGTTGAGATAGGTACGCGTGTGTATAGCTGGTAGGTTACTATGACTTGTTCGCCAACATAGGCGGTTCGTTTGTCGGGTATTGCGCGCAGGAACAGATCCTTAGAGGATAGAGTCTCTGCCTCTTGTGATGGCTGGCCGGTTGCACCACTGCCCTGACTATATGATGTGGATTTGGTGGGTGCGACAACTGTTAGCTTTACTCTGTCGGAGCTTATTTTTTGTTTATTTACTACTGCTGAGGCACTGCCAATACTATATTCACCTTTTTGATCAGCCCTGATGATATAGGTATAGCTTTGAGTATAAGATTGGTTTATCTTGCCGTTTATCACTTGTATGTTAGAGCTGGTCGAGACCATTGGACCAGATAGCACTGTGAATCCTTGAAAATCGGGCCCCCTGAAATCGCTACCATCGGCATTTAGTTCAAACACAACCCTGAACTGCTCTCCTACTTCAACGGTGGTTTTAGTGCTTACAGTAAGCTGTGTTTGTTGAGCTGTTGTTAGCAAGGGTAGTACTAACCACATCAACAAGCACATACAACCACTGATTATGGTGTTATGGCCTTTAAACTTTCTTGATCTGATGTGTTTGTTCACCATCTTACTATATTTTGACTATCAATCATCACAACGTATTTTACCCTGCAAAATTTTACCAGTCTTTTTCTTTATGTGTAGGTCTAATGGTTTGCATCTTTTGTTCCTGCAGTTTCTCCAATGTTTTTTTCTCCTCTTCGGTCAGTGCTTGCAACATGCGTTCTGCATCTTCTTTTGAGAGCTGCGGAGGCTGAGCCTGTTGTTGCTGACTTTCCGACGATTCCTTTTGATCCTGTTGCTGCTCTTGTTGATTCTGCTGATCCTGCTCTTGCTGATCATCTTGTGATTGATCCTGCTGCTGATCTTGCTGCTGCTGATCTTGCTGCTGCTGCTCTTGCTGGTTTTGCTGCTGATCAGTTTGTTGGTTTTCCTGTTCCTGCTCCTGCCTTTTCATCATTGCATACGACAAGTTATATCGTGCGTCTTCATCAGTTGGATCAATTCGAAGTGCTTGCTGGAAATAGGGGATGCTCTCGGCATATTTTTCCTGACTCATCAAGGCATTACCCGCATTATACAAGGTTTTGTTTTCAAGATTTGCGTTGTGGCTCATTTGAGCTGTCTGATCAAAATGCTGCAACGCTTGTTCATAGTTTTGCTGCTGGTAGTGAGCATTCCCTAAATTGAACATTGCCTTGTCGTTGCGTGCATTTTGTTCAACAGCTTTTTGATACGCAATAACTGCCGCATCATAATTGCCATCTTTGAACTGTTGGTTCCCTTTCCTGATCAGACTTCGTTCAGCCTGAGCAAATAACATTCCATGCAGGCAAACAAAAAGCAATATGTATATCGTATGTCTCATTTGGTTAAACTTTTATAAGTGTTTTTGTGCCCGATAATCCTACAGTTTTGGGATAGAAGAACTGTTTTTCTTTTCTACCTATTGCGTTACTTATTCTCTTCGTATAAACTCTATTTACAAAGTTGTGTATTCCGTTCATCGCAGCTATTTTTTATGATCGAACAAATTTATTTGAGTCTCCCAGCGTTTCTTTCGGTTTGAGATTATTTCTTCGGCTAAGAGAAAAAATATTGCCAACGCTACAAAATAGTAAAACTTACTTTCGTAATCGGTGAACACCTTAGTTTCTATCTCAGCTTTAGATGTTTTATCTATTTTCTCAAATATGGCATTCAATCCGGTACGTGAAACTCCTGCCCGCACATATACGCCCTTGCCTTCTGTGGAGATTTGTTTCAGTAAGTTTTCGTTGAGTTTAGTGATGACTGTGATATTGTTACGATCTTTTTTAAAGCCGGTTTGCTTACCGTATTGGTTATATATAGGGATAGGAGCGCCATCGGCTAATCCCATGCCTATGGTATAAACTTTTATGCCTTGGCTTGAAGCCTGACGGGTTGCCACTATAGCATTCTCTTCATGATCTTCTCCATCAGATATTACGATGATGGCTTTGTTTCGTTCGGGTACATCAAACGCATCAGTAGCCAACTGAATTGCTTCACCTATAGCAGTCCCCTGCGCTGGTACCATATTGGTGTTGATAGTTGACAAAAATAGTTTGGCAGCTGCATAGTCGGTGGTAAGAGGCAATTGGACATACGCTTTCCCGGCAAATACAATAATCCCTATCCGGTCACCCGATAGCTTGTCAACAAGCTGACTGATTGACTGCTTAGCTCTGGCAAGGCGGTTTGGAAGTATATCTTCTGCCAGCATGGAGTTCGATACATCTAATGCAATAAATATATCAATTCCTTCGCGTTTCACCTTGTCTAACTTAGTACCCGTTTGTGGATTGGCAATAGCTATGATCAGGAAGATGAGGGCAAGCTGTATCAACAAAAATTTAATCCTGATACGCCCTGTTGAATGCAAAGGCATGAGTACGGCCAATAGCTGAGGTACTGCATATCGCTGTAAAGAACGCTTTCTCATATGATCGGCCACTATGAAAAAAATGACTGTCAAAGGTATCAGCAGCAACAGATACAGTGCTTCGGGACGTTCAAACCTAAGTAAGTGTTCAGGCATAATGATTGTGCGTTTTATGGGATGGACCTAAAAATAGTAAATTTAAGTACAAGCTCTAATAGTATGAACATAAGGGCAGCTAATGCCAATGGCAGGTATTCATCGTAATTGCTACGAAACTCGGTGACGTCAATCTTTGAACGCTCAAGCTGATCGATTTCATGATAAATTTCTTTTAGCTTTTCATTTGAGGTAGCACGGTAGTATTTCCCACCAGTCCGATCGGCAATTTGCTGCAACAGTGCGTCATCTATATCTACTTCCATATCTATGATGCGTACCCCAAAATGTGTTTGAGCCGGGAAGGGTGCCGTCCCGTATGTCCCAACGCCTATAGTATATACTCTGACACCATACACCCGGGCAATCTCGGCTGCTGTCATAGGGTCAACCGAGCCGGTATTATTCATTCCGTCAGTCAACAGTATGACAACTTTTGAAATAGCTTCACTTTCGCGCAGCCGTCCTACAGCAGTTGCTAACCCATCGCCTATGGCAGTACCATCGGTGATCATACCACTTTTTATATCTTTAAACATATTTAAAATCAGGCTGTGATCGGTAGTCAGTGGCACCTGTGTAAAAGTTTCTCCGCTGAATATCACCAATCCCATCCTGTCGTTAGGTCGGCTGCGTATAAAATCGGCAGCAATAGTTTTTGAGGCTTCAATCCGGTCGGGCTTCAGATCCATAGCTAACATGCTTCCCGAGACATCCAGCGACAGCATGATATCGATACCTTCAATAGTAATATTTCGACTTGACGAGCTGGTTTGGGGGCGAGCTAAAGCAAGTATAAGACATAACAAAGCTAACTGACGCAGGACAAAAAGCAGATGACGCAAGATCACCCTGCTGGATCGGCCTTTTCTCTCAAACATGCTCAGGTCGGATATGCGCAAGGTAGGATGTGTTTTTGATGCACGCATCACATACCAGGCTATCATAATCGGTATTAATAGCAGCAGGTAAAGGAAGTCCGGCCTGGCAAAATGAAGCGATTCTATCCATTCCATCATATCTGAGCCTCCTTTTTTGTCTCTCCGTTCAAAGCAGTTGCATAGCTCTCGTGTACAAAATCAATCAGATGATTCAGGCTGATGTCATTCTCAAGAGCCGAAGGCTGCGCTTTGGCAAATTTTACCAGATCGGCCAGCTCAAGGGTTGCCGAGAGTTTGTGTATGGCATCAGGGTTGATCTGTATAGGTTCAAGCCCTTGTAAAATTTCCGGTGTAGTCATTTCAACGGCATTGACCGGAAACTGCAGCTCAATATATTCACGGATGATATCAGAAAGCTCGGTGAAGTACTCTTTTGTCTTACCTGTTTGCCAGAGTTTTTGCAGCCTAAGAGTTTCAAGCTTTTCAATAGCCATCAGATGAGGTGGGATATTGGGCAGAGGTATAGCTTCTGGTGCGGTTTTTCTGTTGCGATGGCGCAAATACACCCAAACAATAGCAAAGAGTACTGCGGCAATAAAGAGTATCCCGATCAGCCATGGCAATAGCTCCGAAAAAGTTATAGGCATTTCTTCTATCCCTTTGATGGGTTTAAAGGAAGCATCAGGGTCTATGTCCACTGTGGTCACCCTTATTAGTAATGGCTCGGTCTCTATGGTCAATGTGATGCTGTCGTTAGCTCCGGTCAATTCTATGGCAACAGGGGGTACGATCAGATTCCCGGTATCAAAGCTGGTGATGATCAGCTGCTGCTCCCAAACCGTCAAAGCACCTGATTCATCAGTAGTATGTGTGGGTTCTTCCTGAGCAATAATTTCAATGGAAGATGATAAGGTGTCGGCAAAAACAGGCCAGTTGACATGAAAATCGTCGGGGGCAGACAAGCGCAGCTGATACCTTAGCTGTTGTCCGATCTGAATAGTATCGGAGCTGATGCTGCTTATGGCTTCAATAGATTGTGCGTTAGAGTTGGCTAATTTGAACAAGCTTAAAATTGTTATCCACAAAAATCTACTTACAATCTTTCTCATCTTTTTTGTAGGACTGATATATACAATTGATTTCATACTATAATCACGACTCATCTATTTATCTGCTCTCATTTTAAAGAGTTTCATCAACGGGCGTACATAGTCTTCGTCAGTATAGATATGCACATTATCCACTCCGCTTTTTGTAAACAGTATATTCAGTTGTTCGGTCTCCTTTTGTATCCATTGCCGGTAGTGTTGCTGTACATCTTTGTGGGATGTATCTATCCACATCTCTTTTCCTGATTCAGCATCTTCGAACTTGACCAATCCCATTGGTGGCAGTGTGCTTTCCCGTTTATCGGTAATACGCAGGGCAATCAGGTCGTGCTTTCTTGCAGCGATCCGCATAGGTTGTTCAAACCCTTGATTGATGAAGTCGGAGATCAAAAAGGCAGTAGATCGTTTTTTGATTGCTGAGGTGAGAAAGCGAAGCCCTTCGGCTATATCCGTCATTCGATGTATTGGATCGAAAGAAATGATCTCCCTGATTATCCGTAATATATGGGAGGTTCCTTTCTTTGGAGGAATGAATTTTTCCACCGTATTGCTGAAAAAGATCACACCTACTTTATCGTTGTTTTGGATAGCCGAGAACGCCAATACAGCAGCTAACTCGGCTGTAAGCATTTTTTTCAGCTGTGTTTTTGAGCCAAACTCCTGCGATCCTGACACATCAATGAGCAGCATGACGGTTAGCTCCCGCTCTTCTTCAAAAACTTTTACAAAAGGGTGATTAAATCGGGCTGTTACGTTCCAGTCGATGCTTCTGACGTCGTCTCCATATTGATATTCACGCACTTCACTGAAAGCCATCCCTCTGCCTTTGAAGGCTGAATGATATTGCCCGGAGAATATCTGTTGGGAGAGCCCCCGGGTTTTTATCTCAATTTTTCTGACCTTCCTGAAAATATCCTGTTTAGTGATGAGTTGCTCCATAGGTAGGATTTTTAGGGCACCTCTATAGTATTGAGTATTTCATTGATGATCTCTTCTGGCAGCACATTCTCAGCCTCTGCTTCATAGGTAAGGCCTATCCGATGCCTTAATACATCATGGGCAATGGCACGTATGTCCTCAGGGATTACATATCCTCTTTGTTTAATAAAAGCATAGGCTTTTGCAGCTAACGCCAGATTGATGCTTGCCCGAGGTGAAGCCCCAAAAGCTATCATACTCTCAAAACGTTTTAAACGGTAATCGGCAGGAAACCGGGTAGCGAAAACAATATCGGTGATATAGTTCTCAATTTTTTCGTCTAAATATACTTCACGTACTATAGTGCGGGCTTTGATCACATCTTCTACTCCCACTATGCTGGAAACTGTTTTTTGTTCGTTGACGATATTCTGGCGTAGGATCAGTTTTTCTTCTTCTTTTTTTGGATAGCTGATAACCACTTTCAGCATGAACCGGTCAACTTGCGCTTCAGGCAGCGGATAAGTACCTTCTTGTTCTATAGGGTTTTGAGTGGCTAAGACTAAAAACGGGTCAGGAAGTTTATAGGTGTTCTCGCCTATGGTAACTTGTTTTTCCTGCATGGCTTCCAATAGCGCACTTTGAACCTTGGCCGGCGAGCGGTTGATCTCATCGGCTAAGATGAAGTTGGCAAAAACAGGGCCTTTACGAACGATGAAATCTTCACTCTTCTGACTGTAAATGAGAGTGCCTATCAGGTCGGCAGGCAATAGGTCGGGAGTAAACTGAATACGACTGAAATCAGCTTTTACTATCGTAGCCAACGAAGTGATTGCAAGGGTCTTCGCTAGACCCGGAACCCCTTCAAGAAGGATATGACCATTGGAAAGCAAGCCGATAAGCAAACGCTCGGTCATCATCTTCTGGCCGACAATAACCTTATTCATTTCTAAATTGATAAGGTCAATAAACTGACTCTCACGTTGAATCTTCTCGTTAAGCTCTTTGATGTCGGTTACTATCATCTTTATTTCACTTTTGTTTTAATGGAGCAAAGATAAAAAGGCTTAGCCTGTTTGGGAGTTAAAAAAAGTTAATAATAAGAAATTAAAAGTAATGAAATACAGTATGTTACGTGTGAATATAAGTATATTGAAACATAAAAATCAACTTAGAAAATACGCATTTTCAGCTTGTCAGCTAAAATAATGTAACTTGCATCAAATTTTGAAATATCAATTATTTATGGAGTTTAGTGCCAGACAGATTGCTGAACTATTAGGTGGTGTTGTTGAAGGTGATCCTCAGGTACGGGTTAGCGGATTAGCCCGTATTGAAGAGGGTAAGGCTGGTAGCCTCAGCTTTTTAGCTAATCCGAAATATACACCTTATTTATATAGTACTGCCAGTTCGATAGTTATCATAAATCATGATTTCGTACCCGAGCGGAAAGTACAGACCACCCTTATCCGTGTGCCAGATGCGTATGCAGCTTTTGCACAACTTCTTGAGCTGTATCAACAAACCCACGACGACCGTAAAGGTGTTGCTTCTCTTGCCTTTTGTGCACCAGGTGTGCAATTAGGTGAAGAGGTGTATATAGGCGAGTTTAGTTATATAGGTAATGAAACGATATTAGGCAGAGAGGTGAAAGTTTTTCCTCAGGTGTATATAGGCGAAAATTGTCAGATCGGTCAAGGAACTGTTATCTATCCTGGGGTGAAGATATATGCAGGAACCCAGATAGGGAATAACTGCATCATTCATGCGGGCTGTGTTATTGGAGCCGATGGCTTTGGCTTCGCATCACAAACCGGTAATACCTTTACCAAAGTGCCTCAGACTGGTATAGTCATTATTGAAGACCATGTTGAGATAGGTGCCAATACCACTATTGACCGAGCTACCATTGGTGCGACTATCATCCGGCAGGGTGTAAAGCTTGACAATCTGATCCAGATAGCGCATAATGTGGAAGTAGGCGAAAACACTGTGATGGCAGCACAGACAGGTGTAAGCGGCTCCACCAAGATAGGAGCCAATTGTATGTTTGGAGGACAAGTGGGATTAGCCGGACATATCACTATAGCCGATGAGGTGAAATTAGCAGCGCAATCGGGAGTAGCTTCACATATACGCCAAAAAGGAGCGGTGATGATGGGATCACCCGTCATCCCATTTCGTGAGTATACACGGGTTCTTGTACATTTTAAAAATCTTAATAAATGGGTCGAAAAGGTGCAAGAGCTTGAAAGGCGTCTCAACGAATTAGCTGGTGACACTTCTAAAGCTGATGAGAAATAAAATTTTGTACTTTTGACCCGTTTTTAAAAATGATCCTTTGTAATACATTTATATGGCTGAATTTCAAGGCACCCTGGCAGCTAGCATACATATCTCGGGTACCGGCCTGCATACAGGCAAACAGGGTACCATGACATTTCATCCGGCATCACCTGGTTTTGGTATACAGTTCAGACGCACTGACCTAAAAGGAAAACCAATGATACCGGCTCATATCACCCATGTGGTTGATACGGCAAGAGGGACTACTATAGGAATTGATTCTGTCCGCATATATACTATCGAACATGTGTTGGCTGCCCTGATAGGTATGGGCGTGGATAACGCATTGATCGACCTGAATATGGATGAGATACCAATACGCGATGGAAGCTCCCGCTATTTTGTCGAAGCGATAGAACAGGTAGGCATCCAAACACAAAGCCAAGCCCGTGAATACATAGAAATAAAAGAAGAGTTAGTGTTGCATCTGTCTGATACCGGCTCAAAACTTCGTATCAGTCCGGCCGATGAGTTCAGTGTGGAAGTTGAGATAGATTACGCTACTAAGGTGTTGGGAAAACAAAAAGCTTATTTGTCGTCTTTATCCGAGTTTAATACTGAGATAGCACCTTGCCGAACATTTGTATTCCTACACGAGCTAGAATTTTTGTTGCACAATAATCTCATCAAGGGTGGCGACCTCAGCAACGCCATAGTGTTTGTCAACCGTAAAGTAAGTCAGGAAGAGCTCGATCGGCTTGCTACACTGTTTAACCAGCCCAAAGTCAAGGTAAAAGATGAAGGCATACTGAATAACTTAGAACTATATTTTCCAAACGAAGCAGCCCGGCATAAACTATTGGATGTGGTAGGCGATCTGAGTTTGCTTGGAAAACGACTCAAAGGCAGGGTGCAGGCCTATAAGCCTGGGCATTATGCCAATACTGAGTTTGCAAAACTTATATACAAAACTTTAAATTCTATAAGCTATGATTAAAGAACCACCTTTTGATATTTATCAGACTCCTGTATATGATATCATTCAGATCCAGAAATTCTTGCCTCATAGACCCCCATTTTTATTAATAGATAAGATTCTGGAGATTTCACAAGACTATATAGTGGGTTTAAAAAATGTGACTATGAACGAGCCGTTTTTTACGGGTCATTTCCCGCAGGAACCTGTAATGCCGGGGGTACTACAAGTGGAGGCTATGGCACAGACAGGAGGTGTTTTTGTGTTGGACACCGTGCCTGACCCAGAAAATTATATCACTTATTTTTTGAAGATAGAAGATGTGAAGTTCAGGCAGAAAGTAGTGCCCGGAGATACTCTTATCTTTTCAATGGAATTAATATCGCCCATTCGTAGAGGAATATGCAATATGAAAGGAGTGGCATACGTTGGGGATAAAGTTGCGACCGAAGGACGGTTGATGGCACAGATTGTTAAGAATCAATAAACGAAATGTAAGGTTTATGAATCAGCCTTTAGCTTATGTTCATCCACAGGCAAAAATTGCAAATAATGTAGTCATTGAGCCTTTTGTAAATATTGAAAAGAACGTGATCATTGAAGAGGGTACCTGGATAGGCTCTAATGTAACTATCATGGAAGGTGCCCGGATAGGAAAAAACTGCCGCATATTTCCTGGGGCTGTTATCTCGGCTATCCCACAAGACCTCAAGTTCGACGGTGAAGAAACATTGGTCAAGATAGGCGATAATACCACTGTGCGTGAGTTTGTGACTATCAACCGAGGCACAAAAGCAAACTGGGAAACTGTCATTGGTAACAATTGCCTGTTGATGGCTTATGTACATGTGGCTCACGACTGCATCATTGGCGATAATGTCATTCTGGCCAATGCATGCAATCTTGCTGGTCATATCAGTGTTGACGATTGGGCAATCATTGGAGGCCTTTCGGCTGTCCACCAGTTTGTGCAGATAGGCGCACATTCGATGATCAGCGGTGGCAGTATGGCCCGTAAAGACGTACCACCTTATACAAAAGCCGGACGAGACCCACTCTCATACGTGGGCGTCAACTCAATAGGACTAAGACGAAGAGGCTTTAGCGATCAAAGGATCAATGCCATACAAGATATCTACCGCATACTTTATCTCAAAGGACATAATGTAGGTAAAGCAGTAAGCTATATAGAAGCAAATGTGCCCGCTTCACCCGATAGAGACGAAATACTTTCGTTTATCCATAACTCAACACGTGGCATCATGAAAGGATATGGCAAAGCAAAAGAGTAAGAAACCCCGCAAGTTTATTGCCGATAAGTGGTGTGAATACCAGCAGGATTTCGTATTTTTGCTGTCATAATGTTTTACCTTACAAATGATTCCATATGGCTACTACTGCTGATTTCAGAAACGGACTGATCATTGAATTCAATAACGAGCTGTATTCTATAGTAGAATTTCAGCATGTGAAACCGGGGAAAGGAGCCGCTTTTGTTCGAACTCGGCTTAGAAACCTTAAAACCGGAAAAATCTTACCGAATACTTTTACCGCCGGCGTTAAAATTAATGTGCAAAGAGTTGAAAGAAGACCTATGCAATATCTGTATAACGATGGTACAGACTATCACTTTATGAACTCTGAAACTTTTGAACAGATACATATCCCTAAAGACCTGATCAATGCGCCGCAGTTTTTAAAAGAAGGTGATATAGCCGAAGTGATGTATCATACCGAATCGGATAGCGTATTGAGCTGTGAATTACCGGTGACGGTAGTCTTAGAAGTGAGCTATACCGAACCGGGTGAGAGAGGCAATACTGCTACCAATGCCATGAAAGACGCCACATTAGAAACAGGTGCTGCAATACGGGTACCTCTTTTTATCAACATAGGCGATAAGGTAAAGGTGAACACTGCCGAAGGAACATACTCCGAACGAGTTAAAGAATAATTCACCCAATGAAGCTCAATCCCCCGTTGAAGCTGTCGTATATTGCCAAGATGCTTCAGGCAGAAGTAGCTGGTGATCCGGAATTAGTGCTGACCGGATTGAATGAGATACATCTAGTAGAGCCGGGTGACCTTAGCTTTGCCGACCATCCCAAATATATAGAAAAAGCACTGCAATCAAAAGCCAGTGCAATCATTGTCAATACGAGATTGTCCCCACCAGATGGTAAAGCTCTGCTGATCCATCCAAAGCCTTTTGAAGCCTTCATCAGATTGATACAACTCTTCAGACCTTTTGAGCCCTTGATAAATACAATAAGCCCCAATGCGAAGATAGGAAAAGGAACCATAGTGCAGCCCGGCGCCGTCATAGGAAATCATGTAACCATAGGTGAAAATTGTATTATCCATGCCAATGTTACTCTTTACGATCATACGGTTATAGGCGACAGAGTGATCATTCATGCTAATTCAGTCATAGGAGCCGATGGATTCTACTTCAAGAAAAGTGAAAACAGCTACGATAAGTTTGAAAGTGGTGGAAGGGTTGTGATAGAGGATGAAGTGGAAATTGGAGCGTTGTGCAGCATTGATAGAGGCGTTACAGGCGATACCTTTATTGGTAAAGGCACTAAAATGGATAACCATTGTCAGATAGGACATGATACTGTGATTGGACGTCGTTGTATCATAGGCGCCCACGCCGCCATAGCAGGTGTTACACGTATAGAAGATGAAGTAGTGCTGTGGGGAAGAGTCTCGGTCAATAAAGACTTGGTAATAGGGAAAGGAGCGATAATACTTGCAACCTCGGCTGTTGATAAAAGCCTTGAAGGAGGAAAGACCTATTTTGGAGTACCAGCTATTGAAGCCCGTAAAAAATGGCGTGAGTTAGCCGCACTCCGACAACTGCCCGATAGACTACAAGAACTTGGAAAATAAAACCTCTGTCAAATCCATAGGATAGTTAGACAGTACATCAACATAGCTCAAGAAAGCCTCAGTTGTCTGTCATGATAGCTATTTGATTTTCGAATATGGATGAGTATCCTTTTAAGGTCAATATCTGTTCTCTGAAGGTTGAGCAGTTCGCTTAAGCGTATTTTCATAAGATTGCTACTATTGTTCTGTTTTGAATGAACGGATGCTTATATTTGTGACGTAAAAAAAGACATTGGCGGAAACCTTATTTTAAATCAAAGAAGCAGATTCCTTTAATAAAAAGTATTATATTTGTAAACTAAAATGATATTGTAATCGTTATGGATAACATGATGACAACAACAGAAAAACAAAAACTCGCAAATAATCCGTTTTATTTCTCTAATTCTAAAACAGAAGTGCTAGAGGAGGCACTTCGTATGTTTATAGAAACATTTGACGAATATGCAAGAAAAAATGAGCTAACTGAAAAGCAAATTTCTGCTTTCAAACAACTTATTATGGACTCTTATGCAGAAAAGAGAGCATTATATTTTTTAGAAAATAAATTTTCTGGTTTTAATGATTACATCAATAAGTCGTTTCATTTTGCTTTAAAACATTTATTTGAAAACGATGACAAAGACAGTATAACTAAGTTCTTTTACTATAACAAAAAGCATAGATTAATTAACAATGAGCAATATTGAACATACTGAAAGCAACCAAAATAATCCAAAGACCGAGATAGTTCAACCACAATTACCAAAAAGCGAAGTGCGAGCTATGTTTCATGAGCTTGAAATTATGGCAATGCAGAAAGGTAGTCGCAATACTCTTGACCTTAACAAATTAGATAAAGATCAAATTGACAAGGTACTAGATACAATGGCGGAAAATGAGAAAAATGCATTCGCCTTTCATTCAAAGAGATTAGATGCTATAAAAGAAATAGAACTTCGTAAGATTGAAGCTTCGGTAATCAATCAAAAGACATTAAAATTTGTTTTAATAGGCGTACTTATTTTTGTTCTACCAGCAATTACACTTCTTATACTTTTCTTTAAAGATACTTTTTTTATTCCTTGGCTGACTTTTCTAACAGGTATTCTTGGTGGTTTGGGATTGAGTAAGATTATGAGCAGTATATTTAAAACTCAAGATACCAAAAATCCAATTAAAGAAGTCGAGGAAATTGATTAGAACGGCATCTGCCAACAAGTGGTAGGTTGCAGCTGGGCATTGTGGCTTACCGTTTGTTTTTATACCTTTAGGGTGGTCTTTGTCGGCGGTTGACTACGCACGCACCGCCATCCAGCCGACAACCTACCGCTAAACCGTTATGGCTTATTTAAAAACGATACAACAAAAAGAAAGCAATGGCAATTTTTGAAATAGACAAAGGAAAAGCAAAACGGGTTCGACTGAGTGACTTTAAACTTGAAAAGGATTTGCAAAAACTTATTGAAGACAACTTAGAAACAATTTTTAACTGCCGTTATATTGCGACAGAGTTCTCAACAGGGAACATTCACTCAGGACGAATTGACACGTTAGCACTTTCAGAAGACAACAATCCAGTAATAATAGAATACAAAAAAGTTGCTTCGTCCGACTTGATAAACCAAAGTCTTTACTATTTGCATTGGATCAAAGACCATAAAGGCGACTTTCAAATTGCAGCGAATAAAGCATTAGGAGAAAATGTTGACGTTGATTGGTCAGACATAAGAGTAATTTGCTTAGCTCCTGAATACAAAAAATACGATCTACACGCAGTTCAAGTAATGGGTGCAAACATTGAACTTTGGCAATACAAGACCTATGAAAACGGGATTTTAAATATTGAAGAAGTTTACAAACGTACAACTTCAACTTCAAACCGAGACACGGAAGAATTCGTTGGGAAAAACCCTGTTATGGTTGAAGCAGGAAAAAAGGCAGCATTGACAAGAAAAACTGCGACTTACACTCTCGAAGAACATTTTGAAAATCTTGACGACAATATTCTAGAACTGTTTAACACTGTTCGTGACTTCATTGTGACCATAGACAGTTCAATAGAAGAAGCTCCTAAGAAAAATTATATTGCCTATAAGACAAGTCAGAACTTTGTTTGCTTACAGGCATCCAAGAAAAAATTGACCTTGTATCTAAAACTAAATCCAGACGAAGTAAACCCAATGCCAAGTCAAGGACGGGACGTTCGAGAAATTGGACACTTTGGAACAGGTGATTTTGAGTTGACAATTAAAGACTTGAAAGATTTTGAAGAAACGAAATATTTGATAAACGAAGCATACAAAAACATAGGCGGATGAAAAGAAAAACGTGCCGTAACAGTGGTTTGGCGAAATGCGGGCAAAGTGCTTCGATTGAACATTTTCGGTAAGAGAAAAGTATTATCTACGCATCAACATTTGTCGGTAAAGTTCGCCCTGCGTCAAGCCACCCGAGATGTTGACAGAAGCGTAGCAGGACTTTTTTCTACCTATGGGGTTTCAATTCGGAAGCTCAGTTTTTGAGAAGAAAAAAATAAGCTGTTTTATTTATTGTATCTATTAGATTTTATGCATTATATATATCATGGACACAAATACTTAAAATGGATTAGCGAATGTTATATAGATTGTATTAGCGAATGTTGTATATTTATTGCGGTAATTGGATGTTGGCAGTCATTGTAACGAAAGACAGAGCGACAAAAAATAGAGGACTTCGGTAAAATAAAAAAAACTAAAAATCTATGAGTAAAGTAGCAATAATAAAAACCCAACAAACGGATGCAAGCGTTGAGGACTTTATTAACAAGGTGGACAATGAACAGCAACGAGCAGACAGTTTTGCCATAATTGAAATGATGAAAAAAATTAGTGGCGAAGAACCCAAAATGTGGGGTGCTTCAATTATCGGTTTTGGCAACAAAAGATATAAAGCCCGAAAACAGGCAGGGAAGTGGATTGGTTTCTCATAGGTTTTTCACCACGAAAAGCAAATCTTTCTTTACACTTTGCGATAGACATTAACATTCACGAAGAAACTCTTCAAAAATTAGGGAAATTCAAAACGGGTGTTGGTTGCCTTTACATCAACAAACTGACAGACATTGACCAAAAACAATTAGAAAAACTTATTAAAGCAGCATTACAAACCAAATAACTCTATTCAATATGAAAAACATCAAAATAGAATTTAAGTGGGCAATCATTTTTTCGTTGGTTGGTTTGCTTTGGATGGTTTTAGAGAAAATAAGTGGATTACACGGAAAATACATTGACTATCATCTTTACCTTACTAACCTTTTTGCAATTCCTGCAATTATTGTAATGGTAATGGCATTGAAAGACAAAAAGAAAAATTTCTATGACGGACAAATGAACTACAAACAAGGACTAATTTCGGGAATTATTTTGTCTGTTATCATTGCATTGATTAGTCCGCTTACACAATGGATAACTTCGTATGTTATCACACCCGAATATTTCCCCAACGTAATAAAACGTTCAGTAGAAATTGGTTATTTCAAAACGACAGCAGAAGCAGAAGCCAATTTTAATTATCCAAACTATGCGAAACAAGGTGCAATTTCGGCATTAATTATGGGAGTTTTTACGATAGCAATCGCAATGATTTTTATACGGACGAAAACGAATAAATAATGCAAGTAACAGAAAAACATAACGAACAAATTGCCAAAATGGTTTTTGCATCTGTCTATCCACATTATGTAACGAAAGTGCAGACTAAAGGCAGAACCATTGAAGAATTGCACCAAGTTATTGAATGGCTAACAGGTTTTGACAACAAGGAACTTCAAAGGCTCATTGACGAAAAAGTAACGTTTGAAACATTTTTTGAAAGAGCAACATTGAACCCCAAAGCACAACTGATAACAGGTGTCATTTGCGGTTACAGAATTGAAGAAATAGAAAATCCTTTGACAAAACAAGTGAGATATTTAGACAAACTTATTGACGAATTGGCAAAGGGCAAGAAAATGGAAAAAATATTAAGAGAATAAACAACGAACTGCCAACAAGCAGTTTGGCGTTATAGCGGGTGAACGTCTTCGATTGAAAATTTTTCGTAAATTTGAGCTTTGTCGTTCGCTCGGAATTTTCTACCGAAAATCCCGCCCAAACGCAAAGCTGGTCAGACGTTGGCTACAAGCATAGAGAATCAACTAACTTAAACAGAGCCGCTAAAAACTGAATAGAGTAAGCATAAAAGTAAAAAGTAAAAATATGTATCTATTTTTTGACACCGAAACGACTGGATTACCAAGAAACTGGAAAGCACCAGTTACTGACCTGAATAATTGGCCAAGACTTGTTCAACTTGCATTTTTGTATTACGACAGTAATGGGAACAAAATTTCAGGCGGAGATTTTATTATTAAACCAGAAGGTTTTACAATTCCGACAGACGCTTCGAGAGTTCACGGAATTTCAACAGAAAGAGCCATAAGAGAAGGACAATCAATAAAGGCTGTTTTACAGAATTTTCAATCATTAATTGGACAAGCAAGTTATCTTGTTGCTCACAATATGTCTTATGACGAAAAAATCGTTGGAGCAGAGTTTTTAAGAAATGGTATGCAAAACAGTATTCAGACTAAAAACAAAATCTGCACGATGGAAAGGACTACAAATTTTTGTGCCATTGACGGACCTTATGGATATAAGTGGCCAAAACTTTCTGAATTGCATTATAAACTTTTTAGGACAGGTTTTGAAGAAGCACATAATGCAGCAGTAGATGTTACTGCGACTGCTAAATGCTTTTGGGAACTAAAAAGACTTGGCAAAATCTAGACGAATGACAAGAATACCAGCAGCCAACAGCGCCTTGGCTTCAGGCTATGGCGAATTGCCCATTGGATAATTTTGCGTACATTTGGTAGGCAGTTGGCTCGCAGGGTGTGTTGGGTACTCTACCGCCCGAAACCCAAGCCGCGGACCGTTATAAGCAATTTAAAACAGACAGACAATGAAGTATAAGCAATCAATTTTTTTCATTTTAGGTGCAATTATTTTCCTGACATTTTTTTCAGGTATCATCAGACACGATGTTGATGAAAAAGCATACTTAGAATTAGCTGCTGAAAAGCAATTTGACTGTGTCGGACGAGTATTCAAAGATACCACAGCAAGTGGTTCTTGTGTTTTGATTAGTGACCGTTTTGTTTTATCGGCTGCGCACGTCTTTATTGACAGAGATACACGACCCGACACACTTAATTTTAATGGACAGACTATCGTTGCTTATGTTCCACTTAATCATTGGATCAAAGAAACCATAAGATATCGAACCTAAACCCCGAAGGGGTGAAATAAATCAACGAACTATGACCGGAATATGATCACAAAACAGGTTTTTGTTATAAAAGACCAGGAAGACCTTTTAAAAAACCCTGGCATGTTGAGTTCGATTTCCAAGGGGGGTATGAAAATAGCTATGACAAAGTCGGGAAATGAATTATTTTTGTCATTCTATGTATCATGAAAAGCTTGCGACAACACACAAAAAAGAAGTACCTGCTTGGAAACATGATCAATGATTGCTGTTTGAAGCTGTTGTTGAGCGAACTTCGGCAGTTACCGGTGGAGATTATCAGCGCCCGTTTGGGTGAGATTACACTTTCTTTTGGCCCCGATATAGAAGAAGACACCTTATTGGCTTTGTTTTCATCTTTGGGTTTTAAGGTCATAGAAGGTCGTGATCACCTTTTAGTTGAAGAGATAAAGCGTGTAGTAGTAGAACTTGTCCATCACACTACTTTCAATGCCATGGTGAGAAACTCTGATTTTTTGGTTGGCCGCTTTAATAAAAGCTATCAATATCTTTCGGCTGTTTTTTCACGTACAGAAAAAATTACGTTAGAAAAGTATATCATTCTGCAACGAATCGAAAAAGTCAAGGAGTTGATTCAACAGGAAGAACTATCGTTGAGCGAGATTGCTCATATGATGGGATATAGTAGTGTACAATACCTTTCGACTCAATTCAAACAGGTGACCGGGTATTCGGTCACGGAATATAAAGCACTTCCTGAGAAAGAACGACTGGGTATCCGTTTACAAAGCCGAGAAATAGAGTAGTAAGGCGAAAATTTTATACATTTTCGAAAGCATACTATGATATCTGAGAAGAAAAAAGGCTGTAATATTGCTATCGTTATCAATACATAATCAGTTACGCATGAGAATAAAGAGCAATATCGCCATTAGCGATAATGGATTTATATTTAATCCAGCTTCGGGTGAATCGTTTATGGTGAATCCGGTGGGTCTGGAAATGCTTAACCTTTTACGTAAAGGCCATAGCCAGGAGCAGATTGTTGTATCCATTCAGGAAGACTATCAGATTGAGGCTAGTGTCATTGAAAAAGATCTGCAAGATTTTATTGAAATGATTCGTCAGTACAGACTTTTACAGCAAGACGATGAATAAACCCCAGATTACCATAGGTGTTACAGGGCTTAATGCTATTGACAGTCCCGGACCTGGCGTTGCCGTAATCAGAGGATTACGTGAGGCAGCTTCTTTCGACTGTCGGATTATTGGGCTTTCATATGAATCACTCGAACCGGGTATTTATATGCATCATATCGTTGATAAAACCTATCAGATCCCTTATCCATCTTCGGGTACAGAAGCACTGATGAGCAGGTTGGCGTATATCCATGAAAAGGAAAGACTGGATGTGATCATACCGAATTTCGATTCCGAGCTTTATTCCTTCATCAAACTTGAAAGTCAGCTCAGATCTATGGGAATACATATGTTTTTGCCACGGTTGGATCAGTTCGAGGAAAGACACAAGGTAAACCTGAACAATTTTGGTAAAAAGTATCATATAAAGGTCCCACGAAGCAAAGCGATTTTTAATGTGAATGAGACACAACAACTTAGTAAAGAATACAACTGGCCACTTGTGGTAAAAGGTAAATATTATGATGCTATTTTAGCTTACAATTTTGATCAGGTTAGAGCAGCCTATAATACTATATCGGCTAAGTGGGGTCTTCCAATAATCATTCAGGAGTTTATTCATGGTGCCGAATATAATGTAACAGGTTTAGGCGATGGGCAGGGTAATACCATTGCGGCTGTACCCATGCGTAAACAATATATTACTGTCAAAGGCAAAGCTTGGGGGGGTATCTCTATTGCCGATAGCGATGCGCTTAAGCTTACGGATCATTTTCTCCAATCTACCCAATGGCGCGGCAGTTTTGAACTAGAGTTGATGAAGGATAAAAATGGGGATTACTCCTTGCTGGAGATCAATCCACGTATGCCGGCTTGGATTTATCTTGCTGTTGGCGCTGGACAAAATATACCCGAAGCTTTGGTACGCATGGCGATGGGGTGGCCAACCCCTGCTTTTAGTGATTATAAAGCAGGGAAGATGTTCGTTAGATATTCCTGGGATATGATTGTGGATATAGAAGAATTTGAACAAATATCAACTGTGGGTGAATTATAACCCATGAAAGCTTTTTATTTAACTCTTTACTAATTTTTTTATACGATGACAGCAAAAAAATCATATGAGCGTCCAGTCATTAAAAGACTTGAGGAAAATATGCCCAATAAGTTTGGTACCCGTACTATTTTTGAACCGGTATCACAGCTCGAAGGTCAGGCCGTGAGTAAGCTGGTCAGGGAATACGGCTCGCCGCTTTTTGTGATCTCGGAACGAAAAATCAGGAAAACCTTCCGTAGAGCCCGGCAGTCTTTTGAGACACGATATCCTAATGTGCAGTTTGCATGGAGCTATAAAACCAATTACCTGAATGCGGTGTGTAACGTCTTTCATCAGGAAGGCTCGTGGGCTGAAGTAGTTTCGGGCTTTGAATATGACAAAGCTATCCGAAACGGTGTGAAAGGGAACAAGATCATTTTCAACGGTCCTGACAAGTCAGAAACAGACCTTCGTAAAGCCATCACCAATCATTCGTTGATTCATATTGATCATCTGGAGGAATTATATATGCTTCAGGATATTTCGCGTAGCATGGGAGCTCGCCCTAAAGTGGCTATCAGAGTGAATATGGATACCGGAATTTACCCTAGCTGGGATCGTTTTGGTTTTAACTACGAGAATGGTCAGGCTTGGGATGCGATTAATAAAATTATGTTTTCGGGGGCAATGGATCTTGTTGGTCTACATACTCATATTGGCACGTTCATGTTATCGCCCTCAGCCTATAGTGTGGCGGTTTCCAAACTGGCTCATCTTGCCCAAAGTGTACTCACAAAATATAATCATGAAATTAAATACATTGACGTAGGAGGTGGGTTTGCCTCAAAAAATACTCTGAAAGGATCCTATCTGCCCGGTAGCGACATCAGCCCTTCATTTGATGATTTTGCTGAAGCCATCACCTCTGCTTTAATGAATAGCGAATACAGGCCCAAGAAACCACCTTTATTGATTTTGGAAACGGGCCGGGCTTTGATAGATGACGCTGCATGGCTGGTTTCCACCGTGCTGGCTAATAAACGGTTAAGCGATGGTCGCCGCTCTACTATACTCGATGCCGGTGTAAATATACTGTTCACTGCCTTTTGGTACGATCACAAAATAACGCCAGCCCAACCTTTCAGCTCGTATACCGAAGACACTGCCATACATGGACCTCTCTGCATGAACGTTGATGTGCTGCGTGAAAGCGTTACCATGCCCTTGCTCAATAAAGGCGATCTGGTAGTGATTCATCATGTCGGAGCCTATAATATGACACAATGGATGCAGTTTATCACTCTTCGCCCTAAGGTTGTACTGATAGATGAACATAACAAGGTACATGTGATCCGCAATAATGAGTCTATGGATACCCTGATAGCATTGGAAGATGTTCCTGATCATCTGGTGAATTTTGAACTATGACAATTTTCAAATCCGGTTTTCTTTTTCCTCATTTCTGGCAAAGTATCCGTAACAGTTACACTCAGATTTTTTTTGCTAAAAATCCAGTCTTAGGCGTAGTGCTAATACTGGTAAGTTTTTTTGATCCTGGCGCTGGACTAAGTGGATTTATTGCTGTTATTTCTTCTCAACTAATGGCATATTTCAATGGACTCAACCGCAAACAAATTGTTGACGGACTATACGGATTCAACGCTTTACTAACTGGCCTTGGACTTGGGCTGCATTTTCAGTTTAATATCGTTTTTCTCATTGTTTTGATTTCGGCAGCCTTGCTTAGTTTGTTCATCACTGTAGCACTGGAAGGAGTCATGGCAAAATACGGCTTACCCTATCTAAGTATTCCTTTTTTACTCTCTATGTGGATTGCTTTATTGAGTACCCGGCAGTTTCTTAATATTCAGCTCAGTCAACGGGGTATCTTTATCCTTAATGAGATGTATCTGATTGGTGACCTGCGCCTTGTGAAAATATATCTCTGGTTTGAAGAAATTTTATTACCCGAAGAAGTGAAATGTTATTTTCGTTCGTTGGGGGCTATCTTGTTTCAGCATCATCTTTTTGCCGGAATTTTAATCGCTCTGGGTCTTATCATTTGGTCGAGAATTGCTTTTTTCTTTTCCGTTGCTGGATTTAGCGCTGCTTGTTTGTTTTATCTGGTGATAGGATCCGATATCCATACTTTGAGCTATAGCTATATAGGCTTCAATTTTATACTAACCTCTATCGCTATTGGTGTTTTTTTTGTTATCCCCTCCTTAGCCTCACTGCTTTGGGTGGTTTTAACTGTGCCATTGATTGCATTTCTGATCAGTGCTGGTAATTTATTGCTAGAACCTTATCAGCTTTCGATTTATACACTGCCATTTAGCATAGTCGTTATATTGCTTCTCTATTATTTTAAAGTGCGTGAGTGTTTTCAATCTAGTCCGGCCTTAGTTAGTATCCAACAGGGAAGCCCCGAGCGCAATTTATATAGCTTTTTAATTAATCGGAAAAGGTTTTGGTATCTTGGACGTATGCCAATGAGCCTGCCATTTTTTGGAAAATGGACGGTAACTCAAGGTGTGAATGGCGAAATTACGCATAAAGATGTATGGAAACATGCCTGGGATTTTGAGATATATGACGATAAGGGTCTGAACTTTCGGACAGATGGTAGCAAGGTTGAAGACTATTATTGCTTCGGGAAACCTGTATTAGCTACTGCAGATGGCTATGTTGCTGAGATTATAGATGGCATTGCTGACAATCTTATCGGAGATTCCAACACCCACGACAATTGGGGGAATAGTATAGTTATTCGACATGCCGATGGTTTGTATTCGCAGTTGAGCCATTTGCAAAAGGGAAGTATTAGAGTACAGAGGGGTCAATATGTTCGTAAGGGTGAACCGTTAGCAAGCTGTGGAAATTCGGGGAGATCGCCTTTTCCACATCTTCACTTTCAGTTTCAGTCAGCTGGCCAAGTGGGGGCTGCTACAATAGATTATCTTTTTGCCGCTTTTTTGAAGCAAGGCTCCGATCAGAGTTTCTGTACCTCTGCCCAACCATTGCTTCATGATGTAATATGGAACCATCAACCCGATCCTCGGACTAATAATGCATTACATTTTATCCCAGGTCAGACTTTACAGTTTGAACATACCGAAGACGGAGAAATTGAAAAGTTGGTATGGGTAGTCGAAACGGATATTTATAACAATAGTTTTCTGCATTGTCAAAACAGTGGCTCTAAAGCTTGGTTTATTCGCGAGCCTGATATCTTTTATTTTACCCATTTCGAAGGCAGGAAAGATTCTTTATTATTTGATTTCTACCTAGGTGCGTATCAAATCGTAACAGGTGATAATCCCGGGTTGCAGATTCAGGAAGATATAACAACAGCTATTTTCCCAAATCGACTGATACTATTTTTTCATGATTTTATTGCACCTTTTCTACCCTTTTTAAGGATCAGATTTCGTATCAGGCAGTTAGACACCCAAGGTCCTTTGGATAGCTCCCCTATTCAAATGGCTTCAGAAGTCGAATTTCTTGTAGCCCGAAAGAGTATCCGTGTAAAAAATTATCTCCTGGTTTTTGATAATAATCAGCTTGTCGAGTTCTCCATTATTGCAGGTAAAAACACAAAAATACTGAGACGTGTATAAATTATTTGTCGTTCTGTTTTGTATGTTAACTCTGGATGTAGCAATGTTTCCACTGTATGTTGCTGGTCAAAGAGCAGATACCTTTGCTTATTACGACAGCCTTACTTTCGATGCATACCAGCGTGGAGATTGGCAGCGATTAATTAGTACAGGCAAGAATGCTTTGAGCGCAGGTTACGACTACTACTACCTTAGGATGCGTCTAGGTATTGCTTATCTGGAAAGCTTTAACACAGCCAAGGCCGAAAAACAGTTTCGTAAAGCGTTGATTTGGAACAAGGATGATAGTAATGCAAGGCTTTTTCTTTTTAAATCGTTGAGCTATCAGATGAAAATAGTGGAGGCTGGACATTTGTTTCAAACGATGGATGCGAATGAAAAATGGATCGCAGATATTCCGTCGGGTTTCCGTGCTGTGGCTGCTCACCTTGATTTTGGCTATGCAACGGGAACTCGTTCGAAAAATAGTTCATTTAAAGCTCTGAGTGGTGGATATGGATTGTATGGCCAAGAATATACTGAACGCGATAACTTGATGTATGATGCTGGATTCCATTTTCAACCTTCACCCGCATGGCTGCTTTATGTTGGTGTGCAACATTTGGGAATAAATACTTACGACCGCTTTGCAACACTTGACTATGTACTTCAACGTGATTCGGTTGTCATCTCTGGCTCAGGAAAAGCATATTATTTTCATCCTGAAGCAAAGGCAAGTATCACCGATTTTGTTCACAAACTTAACCAAAATTCGTTTTACTTGCAGGCACAATGGGCTGGTTCCGATCGTTGGTCGCTGGTGGCCGGAATGCACCTCTTGGAGGTTAGACGTGGCATGGTCATTTCTTCATTGGACTCGATGAATCTCACAGATACGGCCTATTTTAATGCTTCTGATGAACAACTAGAGATGTTTTCGTTTGTTGTTCCTACAGTACAATTTAGCGATATATCGTGGAAAACAATAGATTACAGTTTCTCGGTGCATAGTCGATATCATTTTGGTAGGTTCACTGCTATCTCAGGCATTGGAAAGGCAAGTTTAAACGATACCAGCCTTTTCCAGTTCAACACAGGGTATCAGTTATTACCTTTGGGTAATCTGAAACTTGTACAGCAAGGTGAGTTTTATGTTTTATTATACAATCAAAAGGCACATTTAGCTTACCGAGCTTCTCTTGCGTGGCAGGCAACTCCACGTCTTTCGTTTGAAAGCGACTTGCTAGTTGGTGCGCTTAACAACCTGAGCGAGCAATTTGGCTATATTGTTTATAACAATCCCGAAAAAGTAAAATTAAGACTTGAATTTTCGGTAAGCTGGTTAGCTAATTCTCACCTACAACTTCACGTATGGTATCGTTTGCGTCAGGCTCACCAGTCTTTTCTATACGCAATTCAGAATTCTCCTGACTTACAATCAGGTTCGTATTCCATAAAATCAAACACTTTTATAGGAGGAATCAAATGGATTTTTTAAGACAAACGCTTTTTTTAAGCATTTTATTCATCACTTTTATAAGCCGTGCACAGGAGAATGCTAAACTCCAGCAGGCTTTCGAACTTAGTTATATAGCTGAAGCTAAAGGCGATTATAACATGGCTATTCATCATCTTACATCTGTTTATCAGACTGAAAGCTACGAAATAAACATACGTCTGGGGTGGCTCAATTATGTTTCAGGACGGTTTACAGAAGCACTGCCTTATTACCAGAAATGCATTGCTTTGATGCCAATGTCTATCGAAGCTCGTTTAGGATTTATTAATCCTTCTGCTGCATTGGGGAACTGGACAGCCGTAGAACAGCAATACCTCGAAATCCTTCGTCTTGACCCTATGAATACCATAGCCAACTACCGAATGGGCTTACTAAATTATGGAAAAGATAATTATGTGGAGGCACTTAAATATTTCAATAAAGTGCTGAATTTATATCCATTTGATTATGATACTGTTGTCATGGTTGGATGGTCGCTCTATAAAATTGGGAAGCTGCGTGAGGCAAAGGTAATGTTTCAGAAAACTCTTCTTATTAAACCAAACGACAGCAGCGCTTTAGAAGGCCTTTCGCTGATCCGTTAAGCAGTAACAGGCAGATATGCGTTAAAGTACTGGTATTGAGAGATTGTTTTATAAAACAGAGTCGTATTATTCCTGATTTGTCCTTTTTAGTGAAGTCAAAATATTTTTGATAGAAGACACCAGGAGTCAAATAACCCAACCCTGAAGGGGATGATATGATTATAACAGCAACGATAAGATATCGAACTCAACCCCGAAGGGGTGAAATAAAATCAACAAACTATGACCGGAATATAATCAACAAACTAGTCTTCTGCTGTAAAAGACCGTGAAACTGACACTATCCCTTTACACGTGTGTGTCTCTTGTCTTCCGCACATTTTGGGACACCCAAATTAAATAGTTAATAATCAATGACATATCAAGTTGTTTTTCTATTTTTGGGTGTCCCGAAATATTTTCTATGTTTATAAGAGAAAAGAAAAACAGCTCTGGAAGTGTTAGTGTTCAGATCATTAGCAAGGCCAGAGGTCGATATAAAGTTGTTAAAACTATTGGATGCGGCGCAGAGCGCCACAAAATTGAAAGCCTCAGTTGTCTGTCATGATAGCTATTTGATTTTTGAATATGGATGAGCATCCTTTTAAGGTCAATATCAGTTCTCTGAAGGTTGAGCTGTTCGCTTAAGCGCAGACCTTTGTGACAGATACAGATGCGTTATAGTTACTTCTCTTTTCAACATCGAATTTGCACTGTATCGTTGCAAAAACAGCTTTTGCTCAAATTCCCGAGTCAGGCTGTCCACATCCATTGTTTCACACTTCATTAGAGCAGAAAAAATAACAAAACATTCGTAAACGCAAAAAACAGTAACTAATTTTTTACTGTATCTATTTGATTTTATGCATTATATATATCATGGACACAAATACATAAAATGGATTAGCGAATGTTATATAGATTGTATTAGCGAATGTTGTATATTTATTGCGGTAATTAGATGTTAGCTGTAACCTTAATAGACATCAGTAAATGAAAGAAATTTTAAAAGACGTATACCAACACTGCCAAGACATGCAGAAAATGGCAGAGACAAAAAATGCTGGATTAATTGCATTCAATGGAGCAATAACTTTAGCGACAATAAAGCTGCTAACTGACGGGATACAAAATTGTTATTTTCAGTATTATCTATTTTTTGTCTTAGCTTGTTCATTGATTTCAATATTTCTTAACTTATCTGCGATTAGTGCTCAACTGAAGCACAAAGAACAAGAGATTACAAATCATAAAAGTCAAAATTTACTCTTCTTTGGAACAGCCGCCAATTATACCCCAGAAGACTATCTGAAACAATTAAAATCTGAATATAATTTGAACGATGAAATTACAAAATACAACATTGACCAAGCCAGACAGGTTGTAATTAATGCGCAAATTGCTCTAAGAAAATTTAAACTTTTGAATTCGGCTTTCAAGTGGACAATTGCAGGTATTGCAACTCCACTGAGCGTTATTGTTTATTTAATCTTCTTCGACAACAATAAATAATGAGTTTAAAACAGGAAATAACAGACAAGGTAAAAGCTATCATGGACGAAGAGTTCAAGATAGAAGATGTTACCTATGTCCCAGACATTAAAAATTCCAAATTGACCTTTGGGAATACTGGGTTAAAGTTTGAAGCTACCGTATTATACATTGATATGCGGGGTTCAACGGAAATTTTAAACAAGCACAATAAAGCTTCTGTAGCTAAAATGCACATGGCATACTTTCATACAATAGTAAAAATCGCTAAAGCACTTGGTGGAGAAGTAAGAAGCTTTAATGGAGACAGTATGCTCGTTTTCTTTCAAGGAACAACAAAACTATCATTAAGTAATGCAGTTCAAGCTGCAATGCAAATGAGATACATGCTAGCAAGTACAGATAGTGGCATAAACAAGTATTTAGCTCAATATTCTGCATTAAATTTCGGTGTAGGCTTAGATGATGGAGATATCCTTTGTACAAAAATAGGTGTAGGTGGTGATTCTAATAATCAAGACCTAATGTGGATAGGAAATTGCGTAAATAAATCAACTGCGATTAGTGACAAATGTTCTAGCCCTAACTTTATAGGCATCTCTAAATATGTGTATGACAATTTACTGGATTGGGCAAAATTTGGAACACGTAAAAACTATTGGGGTCAAGACGAAAAAGTTGATATGTGGACACAAGGTTACTTTAATTACAATAACAAGTCAGAATATTACTATTACACAAGTTGGGAATGGAAGGTAGATTAATAAAGGTTACAGCCAACAAGGTATTGCCAAAAGCGGGGCTGAACAGCTTCGATTGGGCATTTGTGCAAGGCTCAACACTCGTTCTTCGATTGAACATTTGTACTAAAAATCCCCGCCTTCGGCAATACCCAAACCATTATGCATCATTAATCAAATCAAAATTATGAATAACCAACAAATACTTCTTAATACAATTCTAGAACAAAATAATGCGGAATTAGATGAAAGTCTCAAAATAGATGACTTTTTCAATCTATTTGTTACAGAACAAGTTTTGAAAAATTATGAACTCTCCTATGATGAGATTTTGGAAGGGATAGTTGATAGTGGTGGCGACGGAGGTATTGACTCTATATATATCTTCGTAAATATGGAACTTGCTCAACGAGATACAGATTTAATTGATGGAAAAAGAAACTCAATAATAGACGTATTTTTAATACAATCCAAAAACACTAACGGTTTTGGCGAAACTCCCATAGAAAAGTGCGTTTCTTCTGCCAATGACCTTTTTGATTTTACTAAAGATATTGATAGTCTACGTACAGTGTACAATAACAACTTGCTAGCCATAATTGACACTTTTAGAAAACAGTTCTTGCATTTGGCATCAAAGTTTCCGATTTTAAAATTTCATTACTTTTATGCTTCCAAAGGAATGGAGGTACATGCTAATGTCTCCCGAAAAGTTGAAAACCTTAAGGAAATTATTGCTAAACATTTTGATAAAGCAGAACTATCCTTCGAATTCTTAACAGCAAATAAATTAATCGAATTATCCAGGAGAGAGCGAATTAAAACAAAAGGATTAAAACTTCTAGATAATCCCATTTCAACAAAAGATGGAGGATACATAGCCATAGCACCTCTTAAGAATTATTTTGACTTTTTAGTTGATGAAGATAATCAGTTAATACGTTATTTTTTTGATTCGAATATTAGAGAT